>ERZ772764.88-NODE-88-length-62155-cov-10.428486_pt1 | contig 62155 bp, 85 predicted proteins | sample MGYA00512163_ERZ772764 | MGnify/ENA primary metagenome ERZ772764 (study PRJEB29015, sample SAMEA2737903) | human oral metagenome | biome: human oral; feature: human-associated habitat; material: dental | place: China | collected 2094 ... | reverse complement strand
GGTAATGTGTGAACCTAGTAAGAATATGATGTTTAGAATGAATGGAAAACGTAGAATTAAAGCAAGATATGCAAGAACTAGACCACTTGATTTTGGTAAAGGATGGACTGGTAAAGATTTAGGAACTGCAAATCAACCATATGATATACTATATCAAAGAGCAATTCCTGGAATAGTAGGAATATATCATTATGTAAACTCTGCATATCGTGGCAGAATTACAAATATGAGAAATCTTGCACATTGGGCATGCTATGGATTTAACTACGGACTTATAGATGATACAGGAATGACACAATATCTTGATATTGGACGTGAGCTTTTTATTGAAAGTGAAACAGCTAATGCAAGAAATAATATGCTTATTGGATGTCATCCTCATATTAAAGAAGTGAAGATAATAAATGCAAGTGCTAGTGAGATAAGTGCTAACTATAAGAACTACTATGATGAAGAAAATATAAGTCCAGATGATACTCAAAATTATCTTGATGTAAATGAAGCTTTAAACATAAATATACCAGATGATAGTCAGCACCCTAGTTTCTTACAAACAAGTCCTAATTGCTTTATAAAGGAAACACTTCCATATCAACCTTGTCTTACAAAGATAAAGAATATGAGTTCTTCTCCTCTTTATCTTACAGTTGGAGAAACAGCACTTACTCATATACTTAACTATGGACAAAGAGTACTTCATGGACGTAAGTATGGAAAAGATGCTAATAACTGGATATGGATAATGGGAGAACAGCAAAAGATAATGGATGTATCAACTAATATGCGTACAGCCATATTTCCTACATACAAAAGAGAAAGATTTGTATGGAATTCATCATTTAATCAAGACCCAGTAAGTCAAATCTCTTCTTATGTAGATGTAATAGTTGATTCTAAATGGGTTGATAGAACTATGTATGCAAGAAAAGATATTCCAAAAGAAGACCAAACTCCTTATCAAGGTATTATGGTGAGAGGTATAATGACTGGAGTATGGACAAATCCTGAAACTAACGCTTGGGGTGGAGCTGTATCACCTAGACCTAAAACTGCTAAAAGTTATGATTATGCTATAGTAGGAAATACAAATGGTGGATATGTAAACTATGGTCCTAATAAAGGTAGAAGTCTTGAATATGGAGTAAATGAAATAGCTAATTTACATTCTAATGGAATAAATCATAGAGGACTTCATAATGTTCCTATGGGTTGGTTTGGAAAGAATAAAGATGAGATATCTCTTCCTAATGATTATTATTTAAGATCTAATATGGGACTTAGTGGAGATGCTAATTTTAGAGATAGTGGAAATCCCAACCATAATTCAGAACTTAAAGTATTCTTATCTCATACATTTGCAAACTATTGGTTTGCAACACCTAATAGAGTATCTCTTCATCAACTTTGTGACAAATCTATACTTTCTTCTGGAGATAGTAGTAAAAATCCTGAAGGTATTATAGTTACAGATGATTACAGATTTGCAAATTTATATGCTCAACCTAACACAGTATATTATGGAACACAGACACCAGTTGTATACTGTAAGTCTCAACGTGGATGGATGCAAAATTATGAAAATGTGTTAGACCTTTCTTGGTGGCAAGGGAATGTTTCTGAAACTCCTACAAATTGGAACTCAAGACCTCTTTTGTGGGTACTTGAAGGTGATTCTGATATAACAGACTTCTTCTCATGTGAAGGTAAAAGATACACTTTAGTAGATTTTGCTAAGATGAGTTATTATTCTAGTATAACTAATCCTACTCAAGCTTTACAAACATTTGAAAATTCTGTAATAAGATTTAGTAAAACTTCTTATCCATCTACAGATAGACTTAATATAACTAATATGTTTAGAGATATTAGATTTAGATGGTTTAACTATGACTTAGCTAAACCAGGATATTCTTCTACTCTTGCTAAATATAAGTTTAATACAGCTAATTATGTAAGAGATAATTTTGATAGAATATTCTTTAATGGAAAGATTAATATAATTGGTAAATCTGGAATTAAATCATAGCTCAAGTTAATACAATTTTATATGTGTAGGAATAATAACTTCCTACACATATTTATATAAAGGAGGAACATCAATTGAAGATAAATACAAATAAACTTAAACTCTCAGATTCATCTATGTTTAAGGCAATTACAAGAGACGGTGTAAAAACTTCTCTTGGTTTCGTAACAGACAGCTCATGTCAACTACCTAAAGAAACATTTGCAGAACTAATAGATAAACTTAAAGAGTTTAAATATTCAATGATTAAAGATATCTTAATTGCATATGATAATGATAAAATAACATTATGTGTAGACAAAGATAAATCAAACTCAATAATATACTTACCAGCTATTAATAAAGCTACTGGAAGTATTGAGAAGATATTTGTAAATATAGCAAGATTTACAAAAGAATCAACTGGAATAGATATGACTACTGGTTCTACTATTAAAAAGGTAGCACTTGTAGGTGGATATGATACACTTTATGCAATACTTTTTTCTGCATTTGTTTATCTTAATATACACAAGATAATGCAAAGCTCTACTATAGAAGTATACGTAAGAGAAACTTATGTAGATATATTCGCAGAAATTCTATCAAGACATGTATCAAATCCAGTAGATGGAGAAAAACTTAGATTTATATTAAGTTATTTCTTCTATGGAGGAACTAAAACTGCAATGGAACTTGCACAAGTATTACATTTTAACCAAGATATAGCTGCAAACTTACAAAAGGTTTATGATATGAGTAAACGTGATAATGTAGAGATAGATTGGCTTATAGATACTCTTATAACTGAATATCCTATGTATAAAGCAAAAGGACTTAGTTTAGAAACATTAATACAAAGTAGTTTAAGAGGACTTGGAAGTACAGGTATATTTATTCTTGATAACACTGGGTACTTAGTAGCTGCAATGTGTGCAAGAGTGCTATCACCATTAACATTTAACGGATATATGTTTGGAAGAGTTGAGAAAAAAGGTGGTAAAGGATTTGTAAAAGATGTCACTTTAAGTGCTAATAATGTAATGTAAGAAGATGATACTATGAAATCAATTCTTATATTAGGAAAAGTAATGTTGTGGACAGAAATAGTATTCTATGTAGGTATTGGAATTATTGCAGGAATTGTAGGATTTATGATTCTATGGTTTCTTATAAATAGAAAAGGTAAATAGGGGAAACTCTATTTACCAATTCTTATTTTTATTTCCGAAAAAAAAAGAACCAGAGAATAAATCTCCAGTTCTTTAAAGTTTTATTTATAGAATTTCTTTTTTAAAAATTCCATAATAAATTCAGTTAGATGAGGATATACTTTTACCCATTCACCTCCATCTACATGTACATTTTTACCATTATTATCTTTATAATTACAATGTGTGTTATTAATTACAATAAGTCTTAAAACAGTATCTGGTAAGTTATCTTTCTTATAAACTGATGCATAGTGTTTATAAATATCTTCAGCATTATTAATTAAATAATAAAGGTGTTCTGTAATCACTTTTATATAATCATCTACATTAGAGTTTATTTTAGCTATGTCTGATATAACATTTTTCTTTTTATTTCCTCTAAATGTAAATGTGTGTTCTGTATACTCCATAATATCATCATAAGTAAGTTCTTTGACTTTTTCTGGTAGTAAATCTATATACTCCATTAACCAAAGTTTTTCAATTTTAGTAAGATCATATTTGCTTAAGATATCTTTAAGTTCTCCAATAGTAGTATCATGAGTAATCTTATCTAAATCATTTTTACCAATTGGAATAATTTCCCTGTATTTATCAAGAGATGATACTTCTTCTGTATTATCATATTTAGTTTTTAAAGACTCTAATATTCTATTAAATTCCTTTTCTGATTTAAGAAGTATCTCTCTTACTAAGTTTTCTGGTATAAATTGATACTCCTCTATTTTATTATATCTATTAAGTATAAAATTAGCTGAGTTTTTATTTGGAGCTTTAATTCCTGTTAAATTAAAAACACGTTCTTTTAAATCAATCATATTATCTCCTTTCTGTTCTATTATCTTTTACTATTATAAGTGCTGAATATTTAGTACGATTCATCTCTTGATATAGTCCAGTTGAAAACTTAACATCTATTAACTCATATCCATCTGCAACTAAGTTATTTAGAATTGATTCAACTTTTTTATCAAATCCTTCATCAAACTTGGAATCAGTTCCTTCAATTAATTCTACTTTGTACATTATTTCTCCTTTTCTAATTACTTTAACTCCATACATTTTAAATAACAAATAAGTTTATCTACATATTCATTAAAATTCATTACTTACACTCACCTCACAAGTACAAAGCATTATTATAAACAGTAATTCAGCCCTATTATCATTATATTTACTATCTTTAATAAAATCTCTAGATGCATCAAATAAAGCAGAGATTAAATCAAAAGAAATTGACTTAGATTGGCATTCTTTAGCTTCTATAGACCAAATAGCAACATGTCTATCTTTAAATAACGTTAAGAATTCATCTCTACATTTCTCAAAAACTTCCTTATTTTCATATTCATAAGGATTTTCATACTCAGTTATTTCAAGTATAAGTTCTCCAGATATTTTAATTAATTCTTCATTTGTCATAATCTTATTCTCCTTTAATATTATAAACTATTCTATCATATATGTACTTAGGTAACTTATATACAACATCATAAGCTATTTCACTTCTAAGTCCATTACATAATAAGTAAGGTATCTTTGCTATACTATGAGCAATAAGAGTTGCACCAGCAACCCTTAACTCACTTTTAACTTTATTAATCATAATTATTCATCTCCTTTAACATACAAACTACATCCAAATACATTATCCATTTTATTTTCTATTCCATAATACATATTATAAATAAGTCCACTAAATACATCTCCAATAGTATTCATTATAGGATTTACCACTTTTAGTGCAAATCTAGGAACAAAGTCATATATATTTTCATTTATAATACTTCCAATTATATCATTTTTTAAATTAGATGGAACTATTTTACTTACAGGAGTATTAATTTTAATATTAAATCTAGTAACATTCATTCTAACCATAATATCCATGCTCATTGTATTAATAGATCTTTTTAAATAATCTTTTACAACTCTTCTTAAAGTTAAAACACTACCAGGATACATCTCTTCAACATCTTTATCAATGTAAAGCATATATAAAGCATCTAAAAATGGATTCATTTCAGACATAGAGAAATCTTTAGACTTTTTAAATATAAAATCTATAAAAGTTTTTATTATTAAATAATCTAAATTATTCATACCAGGTGCATATGTTGAATAATTTAAATCAAGAGCACTATAGTCAAAATACAAACCTGAATATAATATTTTAAAGATAATAGATATTCCACTTTCATCAAATGTATCAATTAAGCTTAGTATTTTATCTATATCTTTATTATCAATATTTACATCAACATAATTATGCTCTAGTCTAAATTTTATCTTTTCTTTAAGTTCTTGTGGATTAAACACAGTTTTATCTAATATCATTAATTTATCTTCATTTATTCTCATATTTTATCACACTCCATGAAAATTATTAGGTATTGCAAATACTGATATTTCTTTATAATAATTAATTCCAATTTGTTTAAATAGTTCCATTTCTTCTTTTATATATTTAAAACTATCTTGTGCTTCCATATCACTTTTAAAGTTTTTAAATCCTTCTTCTATTTGTCTTATACTAAAATCATCTATATGAGCAACATATTTATATACATCACCATAATACTTTTTAATCATTTCTTTACCAGCAATTAAAGATTCTGGTGTAGAACCTTTTCCAATAATTAGATTATCTGCAAATGCTTCTATAGTTAGACCAGGTATTTTTACATTCACTGAATGATCAATGGTATATTTTATGTCATATCTTCCTGTAAATTTATAAATCTTATAATTTATATATTCCTCAAATAACTCTACTGTAAGTTCTCCTATATTCTTATTTTCTACTAGAGCTAAATCAAATAACTTCTGAATAGTATCTTTTTGTATATCAACTTTACTCATCTTTTCCTCCTATATTAAGAGTTTCTTCTGTTATAACTTTATTTTCAATATCTTCACTAAGTATAAACTTTCTATAAATATCATTATGAAGATTTAAGAATAGTTCAAATATAAAGTCAGTACACTTAGGATTAAATGCAAATAAAGATGTAGAGATTCTATTACTAAACCAAGCTTTAATTTCTTCTTTAAATTTATTAAATTTTTCAGTTTCATAATCTTTTATATTACTACTATAATTAAGTAGTTTAACATAAGTATCTCTTATAAGAAATGTTTCAAATTCAGTATTATTTCCTATATAAGATAGCATGTCTATAGTATGATATTTAGTAGCATTATTTATATCTGTAGATAGTAAATACTTTATTACATCCATAGCAAAGAAATAAAGTGCTGGTTTATCTTTTATTATAAAGCTTCCTATCCATGTACTTTGAATTTTTTCTGGAAGTTTATTAAAGTATGGTTTATAATCAAAATAATAGTCATCTAGTAAATACTTATTAAGAACATATTCACAAGCATAATATCCTCTACATATCTTATTAAGTTCCATATTAAATAATGATACACCTATTACATCTAACTTACTTCTTAGTTCTTCATTATTTAAAAGAATAATATGACACATTTCTTTTATGTCATTAGCAGTTATATAAGAATCATCACTCACTACACCAAGATGTCTATAAGGACTTTTAATATCATTAAATAATTGCCACAATCCATTCATAATTTTATTTACATCTTCATCTATTAGTTTATTTTGATTAAATTTAGTAAACATATCCCAAATGTTTGTATTTTTAAAATCTTCTTCTGTATTTATATTACGTAAATAATCAGCCATATCTTTTTCTAACATCATAATTATTCCTCCTATTTGCTAATAAAAAGACTGAGGATTTTACTCCTCAGTCATTATATCTCTAACACTTTTTACTACTGTCATACCTTTATACATATCTTTCATAGTAGTACCTATCTTTGCCATATTATAACCAGCTGGTACTGGAGTTGGTTCTTTTCTGTCTTCTATAAATGAAACATTGTATGTTGAGTTAATTAAGTCAACTTCAATTATAGCATCATCTATAGTCAATTTAATAACATCAACTTGCTCATATGAAGATAATTCAAATGAGTTTAGTATTTTCTCTACATCATTTAAGAATTCAAGTCTACTATTATAATTATCAAAACTAAATATAGATTTATACACAAGCACTGGTGCAGCATAATCCATTCCATTTATTCTATCTGTATAGTTTCCAGATATAGAAAATGAATCACTTTCACTTGTGTATTCACTAAGTTGAAGTTTTAAAGTACTTAAAAAGTTAAGTTTCTTTGTTCCTTTTAGTTTTTCTGCAGGATATGAGTAGTGTCTTGTACTATAATTAGTAATTAGAAAATCTACTACTGCTTCTCTGCCCTTATTGGTTATCATTTGTTTCCTCCTTTAATATATCTGTTATAAGTTTTATTTCAATTGGACTCTTACGATTAAGGTATCCATCTATTGCTTTATTACATTCTTCAACTGCTTTTGTATCCCCAGTCTCCTTGAATTCAGCTCTTAAACTCATAATACCTTTTATAAAATCAACACCACTTCTTATATAATCTGGAAGTATCATAAACTCATATTTTGATTCTTCAGTCTTACTTTCTTCTTTCTTTTCTTCTGTTTTAATAATAGCATTTTTATCTATAAAAAGTGCTACTTGAAAATAGTCTACATCTATTACAATAGATTTAATCTTATTATCCTCTATATCACGTTCATGTAGAATCTTTGCATCTCTTGATTTAAGAAGCAGTATATCATAAATAGTGTATTCTTTAGCTTTTCTTCTATATACAGTTTCAGGAAAATTAAGTATATTTTTAATAATTGAAATTATGTCATCTGTATCTAGTCTAAATTCAAGAACCTCAATTGTATCTGAACTAGCTAACACTTCTTTATCATCTGGGTTCATCCAAGGACAGTATTTAACACCATCTATAATATAATGAGCATACATCTTTCTATCTTTAACGCTCATATCATAGATAAAGTTAATAAACTCAATTGCTATTTTTATAAATATAGCAGCATCATCTATTTTATCATAGAAAGGTGATTTAACCGTATATTTATTTAGCTCATCAGAAACCCAAACAAGTACTCCATTAGAGTTAGGTTTTTGTACAGAATCTAGAATACTGACATCAATATACTCTTTATCACTTCTATAATAAGCAAACTTCCATTTAAGTTGCTCAAATATAGTCATTTTAACTCTGTATTCATCTCTAGTATCAAATGTATTAATTTCTGATAGAATAGAATCCATTACTTCAAAACATTTTTCAATAACTTCTCTTTTAAACATAGTCTCTCCTTTCTAATTAAATACAGCACTCTCTACTTCAGAATCTACATTTTGGAATATATCCATTATGTCATTATGTATTTCTTCATTTATGTAGTCATATTCTAATGAAAAACTTAGAAGTTCTTTCATTTTAATTCTAACATCCTCACTTATCCCTGTGTAAAAGTCTCTCATATAATTATCTGTAAGATCTCTATCATACAAGATTTCATCTTTTTTATATAATTTAAAAGTTCTTTTAAACATATATTCAATTATAGGCATAATACAATCTGTATTAACTTGCATATCCTCATAGAATTTATCAGTTTCATATCCTTTATCTAACATTATTTGATATGATAGTAGATTAAATAAATATGTACGAATAACTCTTAGAGAATTATATGAAACATCTAAAAAGTCAAGCATAAATGCATAATTCTTTTTACATTCTTCCATATTATTATCAAAATGGTTAGCTAAAGATTCTTGTCTACGTCCAATTATATTAAAATAATCTTGATATCCATCTAACATTTTATCAAAGTCTTCAGGTTTAGGATATGTTAGCTCAAGTCTTTTGAAATGGAATTCTTTGTAAGCATCTTCATATTTATCTCTACTAAAAGAAGAATCAAGTTCCTCTAGAGTTGGAAATATGTCTATTATTAAATCTCTTTTAATGTAAGTTGCTATTTTAAGGCATCTTAATATACCTACTATATTAGGTGAATTAACAGGAAGATATGTAAAATCTTCCTTAATTTCATCCATCATCTTTTTAAAGTGATCATTTTCATTCATCTTATTTATCTCCTTTCACTAACTGATATTCAGTCATTCCTTTTATATTTGATTTCTTTAGCACTTTAAATCCCAATTTTTCATATAAAGCTATTGCAGGTTTATTAAAATCACCTACAAGAACTGTAACTTTATCTTCTTCACAATTATCTATAAGTGTCTTAATAAGATATGATCCTACCCCACTTTTTCTAAAACTTCTGTCTACATAAAGAGTTACTATATATCTTCCTTTTTGAGGATCCTTTCTATGAAGTAACATTCCTATGTAAAATCCATTATTTACAACAAGATATCCATCTACATTCTTATCATCATAATAATTTCTTATATCATTTACAAATCTTCCAATATTAGCTCCATGCACATCATAGAAATCTTCATTAATACCGTTTCTTAGATGTAATTTAAGTAAATCATATTCAGCCAGAAACATACAACCATACGCTTCTAGTTTATCCTTTTGAGTAATTTCACTAATTTTAATAAGTTCAAATTCCATAATTATTCTCCTTTTACCCTTTCAACATAAAATTTATATGCAGCTGCAGTTCTTTCTTTATTAACTCCCATTACAGCAGTAAATACAGGTTTACCATATTCACCTATTTTATTTATTACATCTTCATAGAAATCCCAATCTTTAACCTTATCATCATATGGAGCTTCAACTACATCTGCTTCTACATCATCAACTAACCAATTACATACTTCAGAAAATCCAAAATTAAGTTTAATCTTAAAGTTATTAATAGATATAAATTCAACTGGTCTAAGCTTAGGAAGTACTATAAGTTCTTTTATACTTGATAAAAACTTTGTGTATATTTCATTATAAGTACTAGGATCATCATTTAAATAGAATGGATTTATTATACTACACACTGTATTAGTATTAATATCTGTTCTCACTTTAATATATTCACCCTCAAGTATTCCAAATATAAACATGTCTTTAAATAAATGACTTAAAGTTACTACTAGCTCAGCTGCTGTACTTAGCTCACCTTTAGCTTTATTATTTAAAACATAATCTTTTTCATACTTTTTAAACCATTCAAGTTTAGACTTTGCTTGTTTAACATACTCTTCTTTAAACTTACTATAACTATCTTTAAATCCTATAAAGTAAAAGTCTCCGCATCCATCTTTATGATCATAGACTATTCTTTTAGGAATAAATAACATATCAAAGTATTCTCCTTTTTTAAAGCTTTCTTGTTTAAGTCTTTGTATACCAGCTACACTCTTAGCTCCTATAAGATCTTCATACTTTATAGGTAACTTTCTTATTAAAAGATCATTTTCTAAGTTATTAATGCTTGTTATTTTAGATTCTGACAAACTGTATTCTATTCTATTACAAAGTATTATATTAAGAGAACTTGTATATTTAAGATTATGTTTCTTTTTAAAGTATTTAATTGCATCTATAATACCTCTAAAGAAACTATCTCTTATATGATTCATTTCTTGCTCATCTATAGCTACTTTAGCTGGATTTGCAACCATAAATTCATATTTATCCCATTGAGGTTTAATTATTCCACCAAGTTCTAATCTCATATCTAATTCATCTTTATATGGTATATGCCCATATACAACCAAAGTCTCAAATAAATTAACCAAATGTTCAGCTATTTCATAGTCTTCATCTGAATAACCGTCTAACTTTCTAGACTTTACCTTTTCTCTAAACACATCATAAAACTCTCTTTTCTTTTCATATTGACTTACATAACTCATTATAAAACCTACCTTTCATAAATATACTTAATTTCATATCTTTCTTCTTCTACTCTGCTACCATTATCTCTTGCTACCATTTTAAAAACTACATTACCATTAGCATCATTTAGAATATAATTATATTCAAGTGCTTTAAATATACTATCAACTGTATCTGCAGTCGTTATACCATATTTATCACTATGATAATTAAATTTAAATACCCCTGATCTTACTGCTCCAATTCTTATATAGATATCATCATCATAAATAAGAGTATCAAAATCCTCTATCTTAGCTTCTTCATGACAGTTACAGTAACTTACTGCTTGATTATATAGTTTATTAATTGCTACAAAGAATAAACCTACGCAGCATTTAGCATCAAATATTCTATCATAATCTCTAAATATAGTTTGTACACTTACAAGTCCTTTAGTACTAAACTCAACATTATGCTTTTCTGATCTAAGTACAAGATCTATATATCTATCCTTATTCTTATGAATTCCATAATAGAAAGACCAAGTTAAGCTTTCATGTATTTTTAATAAGAAATCACATTCATCTTTAGTAAATGCTACATGATCATTTGCTTTTAATTTCTCACCAAGTCTAATCCAATAAAACATTTTCATTCTTTGTCTTAACATAGGATCTTCCTCTTTAACTTCTTTCTTCTTAAGAAGATCATTTATAGCTTTTATTATCATACTAATCACCTATATACTTTTTAATTATAGAACTTACATCAGCTCTCATTTCTCTAATTTTACATCCTACTTTATATATACCTTTATAGTTATCAGACTTTAATAGATAATTATAATAATGTAGTTTCTTTCTAAGTTTTACAAGAACATATTTATCATCTTCAGATACATTATTTAACCAATTATCAATAGTTCTAAATGTTAACTGTGTTAAATATGGTATATTTGTCACAAGTGTTACATTATACCATTCTTTTAAAGGAAATTTTCTTGGATTTAATTCTTTAAATTTAAACATAATAATCATTCTCCTAAATCAAGATTAATAATTTTATTAACTTCTTCTTCAAGTAACTCAATCTTAGTATCAAATGTATTAAAGCTCAACATCAAAGATACACGATAATTTACCTGACTATTATAATAATGTAACTTCTTTCTAAGTTTTATAAGTTTAAACCTAGATTCATCACTATCAACATGCCTTACCCACCAATCAATTTTATTATAGAGCATCTCTACCTCATAATTAATCATAGCTACTGTCCAATGATAAGTTTGCCTGTAAATCCAATTTCCTCTTAATTCTTTTGGCACTTTAATTTGCATAGTTAATCACATCCTTTCTTAAAATACATTTAAAATATTACTTACTACATAGTTCTTAGATTTATTCTTAGTTATACAAATTCCTATTCCGTATATCATAGATGATATTAAATGTTCTACTTCTAATGCAGACTCAACATCTACCATTTCAAAATCATTAATACCTATCCAATTTGGACATTCAACTAAATCAACAGGTATAGCAATTCTTGTAACTTCTTCTATAATTTCAGCATCTATTTCCTTTACACTCCTATTAAAAAGACGCTCCAGAATCGCTTTAAATGGCTCAATTTTCGAATCTTTTACATCTTTCGTGTATTTATACCATAAATCCTCATTATAGACGGTTTTATCGTATTTTGTAGCATAATGCATAAAATTATTAAATGCTTCTGAAGTTGCATCATCCATTTCTTCAGGTAGATGTTTATTGATCTTTTTATCTATTTTCTCAGTATCAAGTCCATCTTCCCAAAGCTCAGCAAGTTCAATTATCTTAGAAGTTACTTTAAACTTATATAAATCTTCACAGAACTTCTTCATAACTTCGTAGACTTTCGTATGTCTACTCTTTAGTATATCTAATATTTCTTTATTTAGCTTTATTCTTATACAACCAAAAGCTCCTGGTATTCTTATCTTACTTTCTTCATCTGCCATCATATTCCAAAGTCTTACAGCTTTGGCTCTATAATCCCCATAACGACTATCTTCTTTTATCTTAAGCTTTGTATTCTTATTAAGAACATAATCTTCACTTTCTATATTTCTTATATTATCTTTTGTAACATTAAACACATGCTTAAGAAGTCCATCATAGTCAATATCTTGAGGAAGTTTCATAATAAAGTTCTTAAGAATGTTATCTGTAGCATCAGCACTTTCAGGATTTGTATCTGACTTTATATACTTAAGTCCACGAACTTCCATTTTCTTTTTAGTACTCCACATATAGTCTTTTATAAGTGATATAAAACTATATTGCTTTTTACTTACTGTAAGTTGCAAATGTTGCATTACATGTTCCATCTCTAAGTCAACAAAGTGTCTATCTTCTTCCTCAACTCCTACAAGCTCTGTATATATAGCAAATACTTTAGATATAAGTCCTAGTGCACATATTCCTATTAGTTCAGGAACTACACCATAAACCATAACTTCATCATCTTTATCTATATATTTAGAGAAGTTTCCGTATATAAGTCTTCTTGCTTCTTTAAATACTGTTGATACAGTTGAGTCTGTATCTATAGTAACTATTCTGTCTCTGTGCATAGCTGATATTATATCAACTGTAGTATCTTGATAAGTTCCTTCAACATAATCAGAGCCAAAGTAAAAGTTTCCATACATAAGATCTTGTGCCATCTTTTTAAGTTTACTAAATTCATCTTTAAATAAAGGATTCTTAGGATTAAGTGCATAAGTTGCAAGGTATAGATCCTTATTTATGAAATCATCTACGTTTTCTTTAAGTATAGGTTGTACTTTACCATCTTCTATACTAAATCTACCTATAAGATAGTCTTTATTACTTGTATTAATTCTCTCTTTAGTACACTTAGAAAAAATAGAAATAAATACTTCCTTAACTTCAGGTACTTCTACCCAAGCCATAAAGTTATTTCTTAAGTAAAGTACTGACTTTTCATCCTCTGATAAATCTTTAATTTTCGAAAATAAAAAAGACTTAGCATAGTAACCATCATAATGGTTACCTAATAAATTCTTCGCAACTTCTTCGTCTGTTACTTTTGGAAGTGTATATTTAGTAGTTACTTTCTTAAAATCTTTATTGCTTTCTTCTATTATCTTATTATGTGCAGAGATAGTATAATATCTAAAATCTCCTCCAAAAGACTCCATTACAAGAGATGCTACTGCTGTTATATTTCTTGCTCCTGTTGTAACTGTATCAGCAACTTCTTTATTAAATAAAAAAGAACCTTTATATCCATAAAGACCATAACAGTAGTTTAAAAATCCTTTCACAACCTGCTCTATATTAGCATGTGTTGCAGAATCAACTTCATTACCTATAGCTGCATTAACATTCTTTTCTCTTTTTTCTTTTTGTCTTTTATTACTTGTATTATCAATAACAGAAGAGTTTGGAGCTCTTTTGATTGATGCTTTTGTAAAAAGAACTCCATTCTCATTAATAGTACAAGTTTTAGGCAAGATAAAGAAAGCTTTGGTTGTATCAATACGTTTATTTTGATAGTTATCTGTATTAAGTATATTAATCTCTGTATCTATAAAGTTATCATCATATATCTTTTCAAGTTTCTCATGTTCAGTTTCTTTTAAAGATAAAGCACTTATAACTCCATTTATCCAAGTTTCCTTAAAGTCTTGTAATTCTTGCATTCTGTTTCTCCTTTATAATCTAAATATATTTTTAACTTTGTATAAGAACCATTTAAACTTAGACATTGCTGGGAAAGTAGTAAAGTTCTTATCCATATATTGTGTCTTTTTATTAGTGTAATAAGAAATATAAAGATCTTCAAAGAAGTCTGCTATAGTGTTAATGTTACCTCTATCTAGTGGAGATATATCTCCAGTAGATATAGCTTCTTCTGTTTTTACATCTATTTCTTTTCTAATCTTTTTAATTCCTTCTCTTATAAGACTATCGGGACTTGCCATTATATGTCTAGATAGGTATTTATTAATTTCCTTATCAAACTCAGTTGTATATCTTAGTAAACACTTTCTTACTTTAGGGAGAGTTTCCTTGTATTGATATATTCCATTTACATTATCAAATACATTTTGAAGTTTACTGTTTCTTTTCTTATAGATAAATAATACATCACATATATGTCTTAAAACATATTCTTTAGGAATATATCCTTCACCTATTTCCTTTACCATTCTTTTATCATTAAGAACTTTATAATTATATACATCACAACTTGTAAGCATATCCCATACTTTAGGGAAGTCATTAAAGAATGATAATACAAAGTTTGCAGAGTAAGTAGATGCAGTAACTGGGTCAATCCAAGGATTATCTTTTTTATAATAAGTATCTAATACTTTAAATATAGCTGTTTTATATCCACAAAATTTATTCATTATTATCATCTCCTAATTCATCTACTTTTACTTTAATTCTATATTTAAGCCAAAGATCTCCTACTTCTTTAGATAGATAATGTAGTTCCTTCATATAATCAATTATATTAGATGTTCTGTCATACAGATGATAACAGAATTCTTGTGGATCCATTTCATAATCTATTTCTAAGTTAGAAGCTTGCTGATAACGTCTTCTAAGGTAAATAAGTCTTTGATTACACATATTAATATCATACTTTATTCTGTCATAACTCTTAGTCATTAGTTCATTTATTTTATCTTGTAGGTTATCTATAATATATTCAATCGTTTGTGTTTTCATATTTTCCTCCTGTTAATTTAATAATATCTCTCATAGTTCTTTCAACTAAACTTACAGCTTTATTAATATATTCAAAATAATTAGCTGTATTATAATTCATCATAGTTTCAGTAAAGTCTTTTATTCTATCTACTTCAGTATGATTTTCCTTTTTAATATTCTTTATAACCTTATGTACTAGATCACAAGTACAGTCTTTCTCTTGACCTAGTATTGAATATAACTTATAAATATATTCATGTAGTTCATCAAACTTCTTTTTAGCTTCTTTATTATATCTTTCTACAAAAGAATACGACTCATCAAGTATGTTTTCTATAAACATAAATGTCAGAGTTTTGTATCTAGGTTTAATCTTCTGAAACATCTTTACCACCTTCCCATAAACTAAGTATCTCTTCTTTGAACTTAGAGTATTCTTCGGTGTTAGACAATTTCTCCATTAGTTTACTTATTTCATGAAATTCTCTCATGTCTCTATTATGTAGTGTATTACTAACTGTAGATAAATAGTTTTTAATACCATAATAGTAGTATATTAAACCTCCAATACCATTCTCTAATATACCAGTTAATTCATGTATTGATAAATTATCTGAATGTTTCATATTTAATTCCATTTGCAATTCAATGTTTTCTATTTCATTTAGTGTTGCAACTAGAGTTCTTTCATATTCATCTATCTTCTTTATATAATCTTTATCATCTCTATATTTATATTTGTGTAACTTAATATTTCTAACTACACTTCTTATACCAATACTTATAAAATTACTCATCTTTTATACCCCCATAATCCATAAGTAGCATTAGCTCTAACTTTATTAAGAGTCTGTTCTACACCTCTTAAAAACTCTATTAAATCCTTTTCAATACCAACCATTTCATCATACTTTTTATCAATCTCAATCTTATTAAGTTTATAAATTTCCACTTGAGCATTCATATCACCTAAATGATCTTCATAATACTTCATTATTTCTTGCTTCTTTTTAAGAATTCTGTCAATTTCTGAAGTTACATAATTCTTATCATTTGGATTTAAATTGAATTCATCTCTCATACCCTCTAACATAAGTTTACTTGCCATAAAGTGTCCATCTAAATATGGTCCTAAAATTGATGGTGGTCTTACATCCATTAATGTTTTAGTTTCTTTCTTTTTCATAATTATTCCTCCTATAATTTAAATAATTTCTATATTATCTTTAAATGCACGAATATACATAAGTTGAAGATTATGTCCTAGTGTTTGAAGTTCATTGAACAAATCTTTTAATACTTTCTTATTCATGTTATAAACATCTCTTTGCCTAGCAATATCATCATAACCATTAAAGAACCCAATTATTCTACTTTTAGTATAATTTATTTTACTTTTAGTTTCTAGAAACATTTCTTTAGAGTTAAGTTCTTCTACATTATCAAATTGCTCTATAAAAGTCTCTACTCCACTTAAATAACCTTCAACTGTAGATGGTAAAATAATTATTTCCTTGTTTTTAACTTTTCTAACCATTTTAATTCCTCCTATATCTTTGATTCAATTTATAATATGTAATTAATAACTTATACGGCTATGTATTCTATCATTAATATTAGCCGAAGTTGTAACTTCATAGAAATAACATCTTGCTTGAAGTAGTCCTATTACAGAAAAGAATGACCTATACTTAAATACTATATCATTTCCTATTAATTTACGAAGAGTATAATTTATATGATTAATAACATACCATTTAAGATCTTCATTTTCTAGTAAACTACTTCTTTCAATTCTAGCAATAGCAAGATCCTTTCTTAATTTAATTTCATATGGACTATCACTTAGTGAATACATTAGTGATTTAAAAGGATTATAGCTATATTTTTCAAAATTTGTAATAACATCAATGATTACTACACATTCTTTTTCTTTAACTATTCCTACTATATCTGTAATAATTTTAAAATTCTCATTATTAAGATTACTAATATCCTCTATTGAAGTTAGTTTATTTTTATCTATAACTTCTTCTATTTCTTCAGTTACTTCATTAATAGGAAACTTCCCTACATGTACAAGATATCCTATAAATCTAGGTATCATTTCTTTAAATTTACTCACAGATGAACATACTTCTAATTTAAGTAGAGTAGATTTATCTAGTTCTGGCATTTTAGATTTAAATTCCATAATTATCAACTCCTTTTTATTTTACTTTGTATTGATTTTAAAAATGCGGAAATAAAAAAGCAGAGTCCTCTCTAAGACTTTTTACATCTTAGAGAGGGTATTACTCAGACATTTAGTAGGATTATAATACGTTACTTGTTGTTATCCTTAGATAAACGTTTCTCTGCTAAACGTTTAGCTTCATTTTTATTTTTAATATAGATATATTCTGTACGTTTTAGTACATATTCATATATATCACTTATTACACCATATATAGAATCAACTTCTAACATATTAGATATTTGAATGTTATTTTCTTTACAGAAATTAATCACAAGATATTTATCATCTGGTGTCATATCAGTATCAACCCATTGTAAATAATCATCTATAACAGCTTTAGATTTATCATACTTTATAGAATCTAATACATCTTCTCCTGATATTATCATATAATAAGCTCCTGTAAAAAGTGGATAAACAAATCTGTAAATAAACATTTTCATCTTTAAAGACATTTCATGTTTATTTTCAAGCTTCCATACATCTGGTAACTTAAGTTCAAAGTCCATTCCACAATTAGGGTCATTAAATACTAGTACCAATCTTTCATTTATTTTCATAATTATTCCTCCTATGGTGTATATTCAAATTCTAATTCTACAAATGATTTTCCAAATTCATAATCAGCATATAGTTTCTTACTTATTCCTGAGACATATTTTAAAGGAAATTTAGCTTCACTAAAACTCTTTTTATCCCATTCAAACTCCTCTTCATCTATGTTTATATCAACAGTAGATGTTTTATATCCTTTAAGCTTGTCTTTTTCCTCTGCTTTAGCGTCTATATCACTTACTAAATGTAACTCACTTTTAAGTATTTTAGTCTTCTTTACTTTAACTACCCAAGCATTAGTATCTTTCCAGTCATTTCTTAAAGGATCAATCTTACCTTTCATCCATTCACGGAACTTTTCCTGAAAGAACTGTATTATAAGACTTCTAAATAAATCATGCCTCACTTGAGAAACTATATCACTAGGCTCTTGTGAAGCTTCTTCAAACTTAGTCATAAGTTCCTTTTCATCTTCTTTACTAAATACAAACTTATACTTAGTAGGAACAGATGGTGTAGGTAATACATTTTTGAATCCATTTTCCATATTTATCACTTCCTATCCCATAATTTAACTAAACTAAAACTAGATATAGGTGTTGCACCATTATCTTTTTCATATGCTTCTTTAAATTTATCATATATTTCTTTATTTTCTGGTGTATACAGTATAGATTTACCCTTATTATACATCATTCTAACTCTAGGATCATCTATCATACCATTCTTTTCAATTATATCAAATATAAACATATCTATCCAGAAGTAATCACTTATAAGATATGTTTCTATATTATATCCATCTTTAGTAAAAAAATTCAAATACTTCTCTAAACCTTCCTTAGTATCATCAAATGTCTTTATAGCATTACCAAACATATTTCTTAATATTCTTTCATCATCTATTAAGTTATCTTTTATGATAAAAAAATAATTACATGCATCAGCCACAAAGTTTTCAGCATTAAAGTTAACGCTACTTGGTGTAGTAGCGTAACTTAATGCTCTATATTTTTTAATCAAGAATCTAAGTTCATCTCCAAAGAGAATAGAAGGTTTTAAGTAGATAAAGTTCTTTACTATATCTTCAGGCATAAATACTCCTCCTTCTTTAGGCATTAGAGTAATCTTATTCATAGAATCAACTCTAACTGTATAAGGAGTTATAAGTGAATGTTCTAGTTTTTCTATTATAGATGTAAGAAGATTATCAAAATCCTCACTTTTTATACGTCTTGCATTCTCAGATAAGATATCAAGACACCATAAATCATAACTAAATATCACATTATTAACTGTTGATATTATACTTTGTCTACTTTTTACTTCTACTTCTTCCATTCTATTTGAACCTCCTTAAATCTTGTATAGATGAACTCATCAAGTGCTGTACATATTCTTGAGAATACACACATTCTTCCAAGTTCATCATTTTCCTCTTTAGATAACCATTCAAGAGGGTTATCAAGTCTGCAACCAAATCCAGCTGCATTTTTATGTCCTCCACCAGAAAGTCCATACATATTACCTATGAATCTAGCTATTTCTGGTGATTCAACATTATCTACATGATATCCAGTATAGACTGTTCCTCCTGTTTTGTGGAATGTTATTACTATATCTATGTTTGCAAATTCTTCTACTATCAGTTCTTTGATATTACTTGCAAACTTCCATTCAGTTGGAATAAGAGCTATAGTGAACAACACTTCACTTGGTTTATCTGTAGGATTTGCTGGTTTCTTGTAATATGTTACCATACCACCAAGTGAGCTTTCTTTAGCTTTAATATAAGCTTCTAAAAGCATTGATTGGTACTTGTTATTACAATCTTCAACCCAGTTATTAACTTCATCTGAGTTAAGACTTACACCTGAGTCTATGAATTCAACTAATGTTTTAAAGACATCAACATAGTCATCATAAACTTTATCAACTGTTCCCATTTTCTTACCTTTATGGTATTCAGGAGCATTTTCATCATATAATTGCTTCCATTGGAAAGTATCCCAAAGGTTTACATTATATGACCACGCTTTAAGATCTCTATCATACAGTTGATAATCAGGAAGTTCTCCATGTTCTAGAAGTCTTTTACAACAAGCTTCAAATGAAAGTGTTGCACCACAGTGATGAATATCTGTAATAACTGAGTAATCAGCTAGTCTATCTTGTCCTATAACTGCCTTAATTTCTTCTTCAGTTCTAACATTTCCACTATGATGATCATGCCAAGTAAAATATACATTAGATGGATAATCAGAATAGTTAAATGTCTTTAAGTTTAAAAACATTCTATCAGTTATGACTACCTCTATTTCTAGATATGGATTAGCTTTAGCTTCTTCTAGAAGTCTTGTAACAGCATATTTAGCAATAGCTGAAGTTTCATCTTCTCTAGAAGTTTTCTCCATATAAACAGTGTAATCAGTTTTCATAAGCTCACAATAATGCATCATATTAAGAGCTGATGTAACTCCATCTAGATCAGTATGTGATATGATAATTATATGCTTATCTGATCTATCTTCTAATGTTTCAGATCTTCCTTCTAAAACCAAATATTTCCTTTCATCTTGCCACAAATTACCTTCTTCATTAAATTTTGAATTCCAAATTCTTTTCATATTATAATACCTCCAAATATATTTTTATTTGACTAAATGTCATTTTATTATATATAACCTATATCTTCTGCTGGTATAAGTGAATATCTCTCTTTTAATCTCTGTATAGTTAATTTATCAAATGGTTTAACTTCATTAACTTTATTATATAAGAATCTATCTTTTAAATCAAATTTATTATTTCTAGCTGTTTTGTAGAAATTAATATATGTATCAATGTACGATCTAGATGCATACATGTTCTCCATACTCATAAACATCTTATGAAACATACCTTTATTAAGTGCTTTAACAGATTTTGCTATATCAACATCATCTGGATCGAATTCATAAGTATCTAGCATGTACTGTCTAAACTTTTTAAATCCTACACACTTAGAAATACATGCTAGTTTATATGTTGGTTTATCTCCATTATCATAGATTTCTATTACTCTTTTAAAACTTTCTATATCTGTACTATTATAAGTCCCTCTTTTTGTGTTTCTCAATTTATATCCCTACCTTGATTTGATATATTTATAGAAGTTAGATCCTTTACGACTAGATTTCTTTTCGTTTTCAATACTCTTAGCTTCTGGACTATCTTTTCTATACCCGTTTATATAGTTGCTAGTATACTCCTCAGGTATATCAACTCCATATTGGTGAATAAATCCCTCTGAAAACATATTTTCACGTTTACGTTTATTATAAGTTTCTATAGTTTGAGTAAAACTCATATCTATAGGATAAACTACATGTCCAAGATCTCCTCCAACTCTACCAACTCTTGATAAAGTTTGTGTTATTTCTGATCTTGCAAACGTAAACTCAAGTAAAACTATAACTCTAATCTTCTTATCATCATAACCCCTACCTATTTTTTGTGTTGTAGAAACTATAAATTTCTTCTTCTTATTTTCTTCATTTTCTCTTTTACTTTTACTACTATTAACTATTCCTATATCATCTTCATCAATTCCAAATCTTTCATGAAGTTTCTTTGCTACTATCTCACAGTTTTCTATTCTACCTACAAAGAAAACTATTCTTCCATCTTCATCTATCATCTTTTTCATTATAGAATCATCTTTAACATACATTTTATCCATAATAAAGTCCAAGAATATATCTTTACGTGCAAATATATTATTATACTCTATTTTAAACATAGATTCATTCCAACCACGTATCTTCATAAATTCCTTCCTAGTTGGGTTCATCTTACCTCTAATAAAGTAAATGTTCTTATTTGCTGGCACTTTAACATCATCTCCAAGATGTGTTACATTCTTGTATATTATTTGAAATACTCTGTTGTCTGTTTGAAGATTTCTATAAGGTGTTCCTGTAAGATATAGATTATACTGAAAGTTAAAGAATACTTCTAATTTATAAGTAGTAGACACGTTTCTGTCAACCTCATCAATTATCTTCATTCTAAGATTCATTTTATTACAGATGATTTCTGATATAGTTTCTATTCCATATGTTTTTATTATACTCTCAAGCATTGACTGAGTTAAAAACAAACCATTTATTTTATCATAATTAAGATCCATTATATCAGATCCTCTAGATAAAACATATATTCCTTCTTTTCCTAAGATTTTACAAAAAGATTCATATCCTTGCTCTATAAGATCACTGCTATACACAATGAATAAAAACTTGCATTTAAGCTCATGTACTGTATGAGCTGCAAGATAAGTTTTTCCTACTATTTCTGACTATGTTTTTAAACTATTATTAGTTTACGAACCGTTTCGGGTATTATCCCTACTCTACTCCCTGTTAGAGTCTAAGACTTTGCAAACTTAGTCTCTATTTCTTCCAATCTAGTTAAGTGCCTTGCTTCATAGAACCGTAATAAAAAGTAAATATCCCAATAACACCATAATAAGATGTTATTGGGTAAATTACTTATCACCAATCGGAACTCTAGATTTATGGGTTTCGATAGTCGATGGACACACATGTTTAATATACTATTATTTAGCTTTAGTTACCACTGTAAGTACTACATCACTTGCTGAAGTTAAAGAGTTAAAATCAGTTTGTTCTTTAGTACCTGTTACACCACCAGTAGCAGCCCATTTAAGTCCATCTCTTTGCTTAGTAGCTGCTTTTTCAGTTTTAATAGTAACTGCAGGCCATGTAATTCCTTTAAGACCAACTGGTCCTGTAGGTGTAGTACCTGTAAGTTCTATTTCTTTAGAAGCTTGTCCATCTACTAATGCATCTTCACCACCTTTAAAAGTTACCTTAATCTTTTTATTAGGTGTAGGTGGTGGAACTGGAGTAGAACTTGATTTTTCTTTTATAGCTTCTTTTACAGTAGTTATTATAAAATCAAATACTTTATCACTGTTACTAAAATGAAGATCTGTTACAGGTTTTGCAACTACTTTATCAATATCAACTCTATCTATAATAGATTCATCTATATCTTTAAATAAAAGATCAAGACTTAATCTTACAAGTAATTGCTGATCTTCACCCACTTTTTGCCAGAATTTAGCCTCATCTGTTTTACTAGATTCGCCAGCTTTTTTAACCACTTTTTGTATAAAATCATTTACTCTATACATTACTTTCCTCCTTTTAATAATTTATATTTGCAAATTTTATTAAACATGCTTTGTTGCTCAACACATCTGTAGATTATAACATTTTTACTATCCCAATAAACTTTAGATTTATTGCCATAAACTATATCACTATGTTTATTTAGTAGTTATAATATATAAAATGCTCCAAGCAATTAGATTCGTAAGGGCTTAGATAAACTTAACCCTGGGGCTAGTGCAAGAATACATCTTTTATCTTCTTTAAATAGGTACTGATCTCTTAATTTCTTTGCTAAATCCTTTTGGTGATCTAAAGGTGGATAAGCGAGATTATAACCAATTCTTTCTACATCATATAATGGAACTGGTGTATATTTGTAATAAGTTCTAGTAACTGAAGTAATGATATTTTTAGATACCTTAGGAATCCCTATCATAATATCATCTCCTACATTTATCTCAAAGAAAGCCTTTGGTATTTGTGCATTTGTATTAAAATCTATTATAGATAGTTTAGACCTTAAATTTAAATATGCTCCATTATCCAAAGTCGACTTTGGTATATAAAATGCAGTACTTGTTTCTAATATATCTTTAATAAGAAACACCTCCTTATTTTGAAGAAAAAATAAAAGAAAGTATAGTCCCTGACTAAATATTTGTCAAGGACTACATATGTGTTATTTATTATTTAGTTTGAAATTCCTTTTAAATAAATCTTCTGGACTCACGAAGTTTTTTATTTTATAAAGATCTGTATTAAATTCTCCAAATTGAGTAGGATAAGGAACTCCAAATCCAATATACCCACATATATCATCATGTGGATAATTAAGATTAACTTTAAGCTTACCTGCTAAATGATCTGAGAACTTAACAGTAAATTCATTTGACTCATCAGAAGATACTGGTTCTAGATAATCATAAGGAAGCATAAATGACTTCATTTTACGTAATAAACTTCTTGACTGTTTATTTCTTGATATAACTTCATATTTATATCTTGGATTATCTATAAATACTTCTTTAAGTTTAATCGTATAATACTTTTTACACATCTTATCTAATTCATTTAGTAAGAATTTTAATTTTACCCTACTCCTTCTCATCATATTCTCCTTTACCTTTATAAAGTTTATTAAGTTCTTCTATTGAACTAAACTCAACTATTTTATCTGTTGACTTAGGTTGTTTTAAATACACACCAGTTAAATCACCAGTAGAAGAATCATATGTACGTTCAGACTTATCTATTGCTACTAAAACTGTGTTTGACTCTAATCTTTTCTTTTTATATTTCTTTTTAGACACATTAAACTCCTATTCAAGTATTGTACACTTTTTATATTTCCTTGCCATTTCTCTCAGTTTTTCCATAACCTTTTTGCTACTCATAGGTTTGACACGTAAATTAAGTTTAGAAGTTATATCTTTAAGTCTAATTCTCCTTTTTCTCATCCTTTTTAATGACATTTCCAACACATCCTTTATCTGATACAACGTTAACTGACACAAGTCTCATTGATTTAAAAACTCTTTTACCATCAACTTCCTCATATTCACCAACTGCTCTTATTTCAAAATTATTTGTAATATGTCCAAGTCCTTGTTTTATAAGATCATTAGTTACTTTAAAACTTCCATTCATAGTTACTTCCCCCTTCTATTTGCTTTAGTAATTCTAATACTTGCTGCTTTACCATTAGTAACTTCTTTAGGTATCTTTATAGTACCTTCTCTTAATGCTTTATTAGATTTCTTAGCCATTTAAATCATACTCCTTTACCATTTTTATGATAATTTTTAGCTTTAATAAGTCTTGCGTGGAAATTATATCTACCACTCTCTAATTTTTCAATTAATTTTTTACTAAATACTACTTTTGCATAACTTCTACCCATATATCTTTTAATTGAAAAATATAGTAAATTATCTAAGACAGGATCTGTCTCACGTTTTACTAACACTCTATGTGTTTGTGATGCCATAAAATTTATAATTGAGTTAAACTTATCGTTATTCTCTTCTACAAGCTTTTTAAGCTTATCTTTAGTTTCATCATCATATTTAATTAGTTCATGTAAGTATTTTCCAGTATTTTCTATAGCATTTGCTTTCATGTAACCAATTAAAACTTTTGCCATATTCCTTTTAAGCATACCAAATTTTGATAATACTTTAAACTTTCTATTAACTTTCATAACCTTCTCCTTCAATAGTTCCAAGTTCTTCATCATCTAAACATGCATTAAAATCTCCCATAGCCATATCTTTTGTAAAATACCCATTTATTATGTTATTAAACTTATTATAAAGACTTCCTTTTGCTGTATCTCTAGGTTGTGTAATACTATTATAGAATACATCTGTTTCTGCAGGTGTTGCATTTTGTCTTGTAAGTTCAAATACTTTCTTAATATAACCATGAACCATTCCAATTCCTATATTAGATGATCTTGACGGACTTGTAATATCAGATTTTATATTTACATAACTAAATGTTTTACTATCACTTGTAGCTCTTTTTGAAGTATCTTGTCCATCTCTTAGAAGTACATAAATAAGTGTTTCATATTCTATAAAATGTTCAAGTTTTATTCTTTCTCTCATAAACTTATAGACAAGTTTAACCATTCCTTCAAAGTCAAGTGTTTTTATAAAGTCTGCATTTTCTTTAAAGAAATCATTATTTTCTCCACCTATAACTTCATAGAATCTTTCTGCATTAGCTATAACAGAATCATTTGGTATATCTATTCTATAACTTCCATCTTCACAAGCAACTATATTTTGATCTGTTTCAAATTTTATTCCATCTATATAAAGTTCGTTTTTAAATCTAATAGGAAGTCCTGTTTCAGATGTCTTAATAGGAATACTTATAAGTTCAACTTTATATTTCTTATTAAAGTATATTCTATCAAACACCATTTTCTTTATATAAGGTTGAGTTCTTATAAATTCCTCTAAATCCATACCCTCAATATCTCCATAGTTTACAAGTATAGCCTTAACTATTGCAACTATAAAGTGCTTTATAGATATAACTCCTTGAACTATAGATGCAATTCTATCTATTATATAAGAGATATAGTTATTATAATGTATTACATTATCTCTCATAAACTTATTAAAATAACCAAAACAGTCAAGACAAATATGATCTCCTTCACAAAATATTATAGATCTAATATTAAGCTCTTTACCTATAAGATCTTTTCTATCATAATCTATATAGCCTTGTATCTCACCCTTATCATCACAATAATATTTACCACGGAAGAATACAAGATCAGACTCTTTCTCAATCTTTATCTTCCATGTTTTATGTGTTCCACAATCTTGTATAACCTCTCTTGTATCAGCTGAGTTAAGTCTTGCACTCATAAGAGCAGAGATTACATACTTAAATATAGTTCCACCCTCTTTGATATCATTTTTACCTACAAATCTTGCTTTAATACCCATTTGATCCATGTACATTATATCTTTTTTCTTTCTAAGTCCATTTATCAAAGGATTTCTTATAGGTTCATGTGCAATATAAGTATTTATCGCATCTGGCATCATACCATATGTAACACCAAATGTTTGAACCTGAGCAAGATTTGCTTTAACTCCACTCATAAAGTAATAAGAAAGTGGATCTATAAATATATCTCCACTCTCAAATAGTTTTGCTACTTCTTTGATACGTCTATCTATTTCCCAAGGTGTATCAGTATCTTTATATATAGGTTTATCTATAATATCACGATAACGTTTATCATTAAGATAAGTATCTATATATCCAAGAAGTCCATGTTGAACTGTTACTATATCATTACCTACAAGTGCAAGTCTATAGAATTGAGACTTTATTCTATCTAATATATAAGGAATAGATATTTCAGGCATAAAAAGTTCTTTGTCTTTAAGAAGAGCTCTTACTACCTTAGTTGAATATTCTTCTGGCATACCTTTTTCATATGAAGTTGTAAAGAATAAGCTTCTTCTTATGTCTTTGTCTCTTGTAACTTTAAAAGAATCAAACATTATTTGTAAACATGCATTTACAAATAATTTAGATGCATTTCCTTTAATGTAAAATCCGTCAAAGAATTCCATCATATGTTCTTCTTTATTTGTACTTTCTTGTCTTATTCTCCGAGCAAGTTCTATAAGATGTTCTCTGTTGTCAAACTGAAATAACTCCATTAGTAACCAATCTCCTTTATGTCATACATTACTTTAAATTTATCATCTAATTCATCATCAGGACGAATAGTTTTACCCCAACCAATTACATTCTCTTTCTTTTGTGTATAATGTTTATTATCATCTTCTATAAAATAATAATCACATCTACCATTATAAAGAAAATATTTATCTTTACGTACAAGAATAAATCCCTCTACTTCAACACCATAATACTTAGATGTATCAGGATCCATTCCTTTCATATCAATATCTATATAACCAAGATGTCCTTTTACATTTCTATCTTTGTATAGTTTTACAAGCTCTCCTGTTTTAGGATTAACTACCTTACCACAATACAGATAATGATTTCTTATTAGGTCTTGCTTATTTATACTATATTCTATCTTATATCCAGAATATCTAAGTCGTCTAAATAAGTAATATCCAATATCATCAACTACCTCATTTTCAGCTTGCTTAACTATAAACTTTCTGTATTTCATCTTGGTTATAGGAATACTAGGTAGTTTAAAATCTGCCACTGTTAGTACCTCCATAATTTACAAGTATGTTATTTACAACTATATAATGATCAATTCCAGAACCTATAGATATTCTGTCTATTGGAATTATATCAAGCTTTAGATAATTTATAGGCTCATTATCTTCTTTATAACTAATTACATTCTTTACTGTAAATAGTTTCATAGTTGACTTTCCATTCTCATATGTAACTCCAAGTACTTTCATTCCAGGATAAAGTTTGTGTATATCTATAAATGCAAACCTATCTCTAGATAATACATATTCTCTAAACTCTCTAAGTGTTCTTACATGTTTAGGTACTTTAAAGTTAAACTTAGTAAAGTCAGCATTCTCTACTATCTCATAGTTAGTATTCATAAGATCAGCAAGTTTTCCCTCATATAAAAGAACTTTGTAATCAATTGCAGCATACAGTTCAATATCTTCCTCAAATTCTACCTTAAAAGAACGATAATATTTAACTAAATTAAACTCATTAGTAAGTTCTTTTACTGTAGTTTCTAGATGATTTGGAGTTATATCCATAATCTCTAGTTGATCTGGTTTAAACATATGGAAATGTTCCAGTTCTATCTTGTTATTTCTGTTTGTAGTATCCATCCAGTTTGTAACCAGTTCCTTTGGTGTTAGTTTAACTCCTTTGTTTATCATAATAAAACTATGATCAACCTCTACTTTAAACATATTTTATACCTCCTTTAAATAATTTAATATTTGACTTATGTCGAACTATTATATTTACTTAAGAAAAAATAAACAGGGATTAAGTTCCCTGTTTATTGATTTCTAGCTAGCAATATGCTTACATTTAGACATAAGTTTAAGAGTCTCAAGTGCTATTTTAAGATCTCTTACTTTAATATTTTCTTCTTTTTTAATAATATTATTAACTTTGTTTTTAAATTCATTATTCTTCATTATCTATCACCTCAGCAACTTCTCCATCTTTATCTTCTACTAGAAGTCTAGATGGTGTAGAAGTATCTCTTTTTGCACTAAAAGCAGCTCTAAGTTCAGAATCTTCTGCAATTAATGCTCCTAATCCAAACTTTACTATATTATACCAAGGTGTTTTTGTAATATCAATATCTTTTTCAGAAACTTCAGTTTCAGATTTCTTAATTAATTCATTCATTTTAAATTATCCTCCTATTAAACATTCTTTTTATTAATAATTGTGTATATCTCTTCTCCTATTGCTTTAAATTCATTAAATCTCTCAGCATAGTCAAGTGACTGTTTATCAAGATATTCTTTATTATCTTCATAAATTTTCATATTCTCTTCTTCAGTAAATAATTCTTCTCCACCATATACTTCAAGTATGCTATTTGTAGTTTCAGCAAGTTTATCTCTAAACTCATTAATTCTATCTGCTAATTTATCTAAGTATTCTTTGGTAACATCACTTCTTTTATACAGTATGTTATAACTAGTTATAAGTATATTTCTAAGTGTAATAGATGCTTCAGTATAATCATCTGGACTTATATACTTACCTGTTTCTATAATATTTTCTTTACCTATTAAAAAATCTAATTCAAATTTATTATTTATTTCCATTATTATTCCTCCTGTTTTAATTCTCCTTGATGTGCTCTTATTATAGATGTGTGAAAAAGTGCACGAAATAAAGTTAACCAATCATAATTTCTCCAAGTATTCTCATTTATAAATTCTGTCTCTTTAATATTTAAACTAAATTTTGGTTCATAGATAACTGCAGGTAAATTTCTTTTATTCTCTTTATCCATCTTTTAACTCCTTTTCAAGTATACCTATTAATAAATTATTACTATTTATAAAGAATTCAAAATCCTTATAACTTTGACTTCTATAGTATTTTAACATATCAGTTCCTTTAACTATAGCTGATTCTTAACTATAGCTGATTCTATGTATCTTCTAGTTATCATACATTCATCACTGTCAGTATAATCCATTTTATCTTGAATACTTGATAGCTTTTGTAGTACTACTCTAATTTTATAAGCAAAAGAATCTTCATTATAATTTGGACTATATCCTCTATACAAAGCATTGATTTCAAGTAATATAGACTTAAACTTATTCATTTCAGGTTGTAATTTAGAATAAATAGAGTCTAATTCTGTTTTGTAAGTATTATAAATGTAATCAACCCAAATATTATCAGATATATCTTTCTTGTGTCTTTTAAATGGTGCTCTATACATATCAATTAAGTTATTAATAACTAATTCCTGAGAATATAATTTTTGACCAAGTTCTGAATGCTTTGGGTCTTTATACATACAACCTAATCTACCTTCTAAATAAAGATATCTTATTCTAGATAGATGAATTCTGACATTCTCTAATCTAATTATATTACAAACTTTACCATAATCTTCAAATCTTTCCTTTCTAAAGAATTCTCCTGGTGTTCTATAATTCATAGCTTTACCTCCTTATTTATCATTTCTGCTATTTCTAATCTTCTCCTCTTCTTCTAATACTCTATTATAAATAGCATTACTACAGAATTGATCAAATGTTACAGACTTCTTTTTACATATTTCTTCTATTCTTTTAATTAAATTATCACCTAAAGTTATTCTGTTACTCATAATTATATTTCCTTTACAAATTTAATTATACTTTCTTTAATTCTTTCTATTCTCTTTATTATATCATTATAAATCTCATCTAATTCTTTATCAGAAAATCTATTAAAGTTATCTGTAATATTCTCACATCTTTGTATATCAAAACCTATACAGTAGCTGACATACCCTGTCATATCATAATGGGAATACTCTTTTAAATTAACAAGTCTTACTTTAAGCTCATTAAATGTTCCTACACTGTACTTCATATTCCTTACTCCTTCCATTTCTCCCTCCATCTCTTAATCCAATATAATAGATATGGTTTATCTTTGAACATTCTTTCTAAATACTCTTCCTCTGTTTCATCTGTATGTTGAGTATTAGATGGATGTACACTTATTATATCTGGATTTAAATCATCTACAAACATAATCTCATCTTGTGTTCTAATTACTGTAATATGACCTGGACTAGGTCTTCTAAAATCTGAGAATCTTATTGTAAATCCATCTTTATATTCTAGTTTATTATTATTCAAACAACTCACCTCCTATATAACGGGACAAATTAAAAACGAGTAGGTTTTACCCTACTCGTTTAATTCATCCTTAACTTACTCCAATTACTATATCATTAGCTTGAAGATCTATTCCTTTAACTCCAAGTGCTGATCTTGATACTAACTTTATAGTACTTGTATCACAAACTAGGCTTTTACCCATTTTAGTATATATAAGAATTGATTCTTCATCTGTTTTTCTTACCATTGCAACTATTCTGTTATTATGTTTAGTTTGTGTACATTTAACTCCTACTCCATTTCTATTTTGTACTTTGAACTCATCTGGATTACATCTTTTAATATAACCTGACTCTGTTACAAATATAACTGGAGTTCTTCCTTCAATCCTACACATAGAACTTACAAAGTCTTTATCTTCCTTATCAAGCTTTATACCTACAACTCCAACAGCTCCAATTCCAGTAGGTTTAACCTCATTGCTATCTATTCTTATACACATTCCATTATGTGTTGCAATAAGAATATCTCTTTCTTTAGAACTATCTGGAATTATAACTATATCAACTATCTTATCAGAATTATCAACACCAATTAAATTCTTTCCATTAGCATTAATCTTTTTTAAGTTTTTAAGATCAGTTGATTTCACCATTCCTTTTACAGAGCAACTAATAAGAGTTCCAAACTCATTATCATTTACAAACACAAGAACTATATTTTCAGTATCTCTAAGTCCTAATAGGTTTCTTGCAAGTGCTCCTCTTGCAAGTTTAGAAACACTGTCAATTTCATAAGCTTTCTTAGTATAAACCCTTCCTTTAGAAGTTAAGAACACAAGTTGCTGTCTTGCTGTTACATTAAGCACTTGCTTAATCTCATCTCCTTCAAGTAAAGTTCCTACACTATTTCCTTTTCCTCCACGTTTCTGTTCCTTATCGAGAGGTTCTGTACGTTTAATATAACCTTTTTGTGTCATTATAATAGTACAAGGATCATCTGGAATTGTATCCTCTTCTGTTATATCATCTCTTTTCTTTTGTATCTTAGTTTTACGTGTTAGATAAGGTTTAGCTTCTTTTATGTTTCTCACATCTTCCCACTCTTTAATCATATACTCATCTACATCTTTATTAGATTTTGTACGAGTAAGTCTTGTAAGTGTTTTAATTCTTTCTTTTACTTCTTTTTCCTCTTCTCTTGCATCACTCATATTAAGTTTTGTAAGTCTTGCAAGTTTAAGATCTAAGATATACTGAGCTTGAGGTTCAGATAGTTTAAAAGATTTCATAAGTTCATCTCTTGCTGTAGCTGTATCTTTTGCATTACGTATAATCTTTACAGCTCTATCTATATCTTTAGTTACTATAAATAAACCTTCAAGTATATGAAGTCTATCTTCATTTTTCTTAAGATCTATCAAGAACTTATTATGAAGACAAGTTTCTCTAAAGTCAATAAAACTTTCCATTATATCTTTTATATTTGATTTTTCTTTAAACTTTTTCTTTTTAAGTGCATTATTTTTAGGCTTAAGAGTTCTTTCAAATGAAGTTTTAGATATTAAATTACTAATGACTCTATCTACACTCTCATCTTTATGTAAGTCTATACAAAGTCTAACTCCAGTGTTCTGATTAGTTTCATCTCTTAAGTCTTTTATGTTAATAATCTTATCATCAAAAAGTCTACCTATTTCTTCTGTTATAGTAGGAATTGTAACTGTGTATGGAAGACTTGTTATAACTATTCTACTATAACCTTTTTTATCCTCCTCTACTTTATATTCACCTCTAACTCTCACATACCCATCACCAGTTGTATAAAGTCTTTTAAGACCATCTGTTCCATTTATAATACCACCTAATGGAAAATCAGGACCTTTTATGATCTCATACATCTCTTCAGGTGTTATATTTCTATTTTTTATATATGCAATACATAGGTTAATTACATCTCCTAAGTTATGTGGTAATATGAATGTTGAGTATGCAGATGCTATACCTATATTACCATTTATTAATATATCTGGTAATACTTCAGGAAAATATAGAGGATACTCTAAACTATCATCAAAGTTAGGTCTATACTCAACTACTCCCTTAGCTAAATCTTTTATTATTATATCTCTTGTATACCAAGATAATCTGCACTCTGTATATCTATATGCAGCAGCCGCTGAATCTGAGATTGAACCAAAGTTTCCATTTGGTACTATGTATGGAATATTTTTAGAGAAATCTCTTGTCATTTGTACAAGAGCTCCATATGTACCTATGTCACCATGTGGGTGGTACTTCCCTATTACATCCCCTACTATTCTAGCAGACTTTACAAATGATCCACCTGGCATTACTCCTAGAGCATACATGGAATATAATATGCTTAATGACGAAGGTTTCTGGTTATCTTCTATGTTAGATATAGCTCTATCTTCTATAACATACATAGTATAGTTCTTAACACTTTCCTTCATCTCATGTCTTATATCTTTTTCTATAATATTTGACATATTAATCTCCTTCTAATACTAATTTCTTTCTTCCTAATGTCTCTGAACCCATAAGAGACGATATAACTTCATCTGTATCTGCGTAGTCTTCTACTGTTATTCTTATTAAATCTCTTGTTTGTGGGTTAAGAGTTGTATCATATAAGTCACTTGGATTCATCTCCCCAAGGCCCTTAAATCTAGTGACTAAATAATTTGAAATACCTTTCTTTTTTAATTCCAATAGTACTTCATCTTTTTCTTTATCTGTTCTACAGTAATGTATATTTTTACCTTGAATTACTCTGAATAAAGGTGGCACACCAGCATATAACCTACCAGCTTTAACAAGTTCTGGCATATATCTAAAGAAGAATGTTATAAGAAGAGCTCTAATATGATCGCCGTCAAAATCTTTATCGGTAAGTATAACTATCTTACCGTATTTCATTTTACTGATATCAAATGTATCAAGGAAACCTGCACCAATTGCATTTATTATGCTTCTAATTTCCTCATTTTCCATAACTTTCTTTATATCAGCTCTTTCCACATTTATAACTTTACCTCTAAGTGGAAGTATTGCTTGTGTTGCTACATCCCTACCTTGCTTTGCAGAGCCTGAAGCACTATTTCCTTCAACTAAAATTAACTCTCTATCTTCTACTTTAGTATGACTTGAACAGTCTGCAAGTTTACCTTTAAACTTATCAACCATACTTTTCTTAGTATCAGAGTTTGCATCTTTAATTTTTCTTATTTCTTCTCTTTGTTTTCTAGTTTTCATTATTCTATTTAATATTGCATTTGCTTCTTTTGGATTATCTGTTAGGTATAGCTCTAAAGCACTATAAGTAGCACTACTTACCATACCTACAAGCTCTGGGTTATTTACCTTTGCTTTAGTTTGACCTTCAAACTCAGGTTTACCCATCTTAACAGACACTATTGCCATAAGACCTTCAAGAACTTCAGATCCCTCAAAGTTTTGATCTTTATCTTTAAGAAATCCTGTATCACGTGCAATCTTATTTATAACTCTTGTAAGTCCTGTTCTAAATCCTTGCTCATGAGTACCTCCGTTTACCATACGAAGATAGTTTACATAAGATCTTATATTATCTTGTGATTTATCATGATAAGCAAGAACTATTTCCACTTGATCAGTTCCATTTCCTTCCTTCGAAGGTCCTTCTCCTGTAAAGTAGAAAGGTTTACATATTAGATTACGTTCTGTTTCTTTTGCAATTTTGTCAAGAAGTTCTGGTATTCCACCTTTTGAGTGAAATACTGCTACTTCTCCAGTACGTTCATCTGTAACTGTAAACTTAAGTCCACGAGTTATATAGGCTGCACCTAAACAGAAATCACATATTTGATTAAATTTAAACTCTTGTGTTGCTTTAAATATCTTAGGACTTGGTTTAAACTTAACTATAGTTCCTGTTTCAAGTGATTTACCTATTTCTTCAACTGGAGTTAGAACCTTTCCAAATGAGTATCTTTGTCTAAATACTTTACCTTCACGGTGCACTGTAACTATTGCATCGTCAGAGAGTGCACATACTGCTTTACATCCAATTCCATGTAGTCCTATACTATGACCATAAGTAGAGTTATCAAGCTTTCCAGTTGAGTTCATTACTGTAAATAAAACTTGTAGTGTTGGTATTCCATATTTCTTATGTGGAGCTACTGGAATACCTCCTCCATTATCCTCAATTGAGATATATCCATCTTTGGTAATAGTTATATTAATTTCTGTGCAAACTCCTCTTGCATACTCATCTATTGAGTTTGAGATTATCTCTATTGCAAGATGATGAAGTCCGATGTTATCAGTATTTCCTATATACATAGCTGGACGAAGTTGTAAAGGTTCTAATCCTTCCATTACCTCAATTGCATCAGCTGAGTAAGATTTACTCATTATTCTACCTCCTTTTATTTATCTTTAGAACTAAGTTCTACTGTTTCTAAGTAGTTTATATACTTATCAAGAGAAGATCTAACTTCATTAACTCTTCCTTCATCTACAAGATAGTAAAATGTTACTTTTTCTCTATAGATTCTTCTAGTTTTATCCTCATCATAATAGTTATAGATATTGTGAACAGGTTCATAAGCTAGATTTATATGAAGTCTGCTTAGTTCTTTAAGTACAGCATTGATTTTATCAATTATACTATACTTAGTATGTCCACTTGAATATAATGTGCCTCTAATTGAGACACATTGAATTATCTTTCTTCCTCTTTCTTGAGAATAAAGAGATTTCTCTTTCTCTTTTTTAAGACCAAACTTAGATGGGTCTAGCTCTCTTTTAATGTTTTTAGTTCCTTTTCCAATATTAAATTTTCCTTCTTTCTTTCCGTACATAATAGTTTCTCTCCTTTTAATTTTATTTTATACTACTAATGATTGACCTATTAGTCTATCTCCTGAATAATGAAGTGCATACATAACTATGATATAACCTTGCTCTCTATTAAGTTCTCTATACTTCTTAGCTGTTGCACCCATGTCAAAACCTAAGCTTTTGTAAGTTCTGTTGATTTCAATTACATTAAGATTATCCTCATACAGATTATACGTATCAGTATCTTCATCATAAGCTTTTCCTAATGCAGACATAAACTCATCAGTTGACATAAATGGTTTAAATCCATATATGTTTCCAGGCTCCATGTCCTTTGAAAATACACCTACTAAAACTACATTAGCCTCATTTTCAGATCTTGCTATTTGGATATCTTCCATTAATCCATTCATATTATAATCCTCCTTTATATTTGTGATACTTTATGATATATAAACTTATGCTCTTAGAGTAATAAGTTTAATTATAGGTTTATTTAATACTTTATAAGCAAATCCTGCAATTTCTGTAACTTCTGATTTATGAAGTTTTACAGTATAAGTAAAAGTAGTAAAGTTATCAGTATGTTCTATAGTAGTTTTTGCTGAACTTACATTAGTTTTTATATCCTCTACTACAGGTTTAGAACTTGCAAGAAATTCATTTCTCATATTTTCCACTTTTACATCTTTAACAAGACTTGCATCATATGCTTTACATACAAGTAAAGTATCTTTTATAATATCTTTATTTCTGTTATATGCTTTATTAAAATGCTGTTTAGTTCCAGCACCTGCATATGTATTATAGTACTTTTTCCAAACTTCTGCTTTATCTTTACCATGAATATTTACTTTCTTAGTTTCAACTACATATTTATAGTAAAGACTCATTGCTACAACTGATGCTTTATGATTATGTGTAAGCTCATTAAATGTAATCTTTTTAAAATCAAGTCCATTACTTTTAAGTTTAGCATAAGTTTCTTTATCTTTTATAACTTGTTGCTTTATAAACTTAAATGCTACTGGTGTTATTTGAGCTATTCCATGTTTAGATCCTGCTCTATATGAACCAAGATCTGTTTCAGCTGCAAGTGTTCCAAGTATTATATCATTCCACTCATCATGGTTTTCATTAAATACAAGTTTTGTGGTATCATAAACCATTTCTATTACTTCTTCTTTTTCTATATTATAACCTTTTGCCTTAGCCGACAGGGATGTTAAACTAAACATTATAAATATTATTCCTATTAATTTCTTCATAATTATTCTCCTTTATTAATCTTCCAATTTTATTAAACTACTTGCACTACTTTGAACCTTAGGAAGTTTTCCATCCCATTTTTCAATAGCCATTTTCTTAAGTAGTTGTGGTGTTAATGAATTACTTTCTATTGCATTTGCTTTTGCAACAAGTTCTTTTTCTTGTAGTGCATATTCAGCAAGTTTTACTCTATTTTCTGCTTCTACTTGAGCTTTAGCAACTTCTGCTTTTGCTGTTTCTACCTTCTGTTCAGCTACTTTTTTAGCCTCAATAGCTTTCTCATATTCATCTGAGAAATCATGATTAACTATTGATACATTTGAAACAGATAATCCGTAGTTTGCAAAATCATCTTGTAAGTCATTAAATATTTCAGAAGATATTTGTGCTCTTTTAGTTACAAATTCTTCTATAGTATACTTTGCAATAGTAGCTTGTACTATTTCCTTAACCCTTGGACGTACAAACCTATCTTGATATTTCATTCCAAATGCTCTATAAAGCTTTTCAGGATCTGGAATATTAGCTTGAACCGTAAACTCAAGTTTAATACTTTGCATATCCTTTGTACTTACTTCTAAAGTAGTGTCTTGCTCATCTGTTTTACCAAATATATAAGACTTTTCTCTAGTTTCCATAAATACTTTACTTTGGAATATTGGATACTTAAAATGAAGTCCAGGACCATCAACTCTTGTAATATTACCATTGGTACTTACTATTGCAACTTCTCCTGTTTGTACTGTATATACATTAGTTAGATAACCCACAAGTCCTACTACTAATACAGCTACTCCAATTCCAGTTTTAACTACTCTACCTACTTTAATATCTCCTTCTTTATCTGTATAAAATCCCATAATTATTCCTCCTTATTTATTCTCTTTACAAGTTCTTCTAATTCTTTTTTTAATATTTTCATCTCTTTTATTAGAAACATATCTTGAATATTCAAGATAACTTATTCCTAGTAAGTATACTACAGTTAGTAGTATAGTTCCTACAGTAAATCCATTTCTTACAAATACAGCAGTTACTACAAGTACATATATAGAAAGTCTAATGTAAATTGAATTAAATAACATCTATTTATCCTCCTTATCTTTATCGCCATATTTAATTACAACATATACTATTATACCTGCAAATGCTAAACATACAACCATATACATCATAATAAACATATAAATACTATCCAATAACTTATACCTCCTTTTTAATCATCATCTACACCATCATATTCATCCATTTCTACATCACTGTCATCATCTCTTATAGCTACACGATCATATTCGTCAAATTCATTATTTTTATGATTATAATATAAGTAGAATATGTCATAACCTCCACCTAATTCCTCATCTACATGTTCGATAACAGACATTCTGTCACCTTTGTATTGAAGTTTAATTAGTTCTTTTGACGGTATTTCATCTAAGTTATTTTGTATAAAATCTTCTAAATCTGGATGATAATTTGGATGATCACCTGTTGTAAGAATATAAATACCTTCATTTTGCTTTCCAATTTCTTTAAGTTTTAAATATAAATCTTCCATTTCTAAACCTCCTGTGATTAAATAATTTAAAATTTGCCAAACGTTCCATATATGTGGTTTATATACCACCTCCTTTAAGACTTGTTATTTGTCCTATTTTTAGACTTAACTGTATTTCTATACTAGAGTGAGTGTTTATTCGATTTTAAGGGTATTATAGAGCATTCTGAGGGGTGTTTAAATATAGAAGTAGTTAAATCATTATATGATATATAAGAGTAAAATAGGAAGAAGTTACGAAGAAATGGGGTTCTTAAGTAAATAATGCTTATATATAATAAAGTGTAATAATCAATTAATGCCAATGATTATTATAAAATAAATTATATCGGAGGTATCAAAATGGCAGTTAAAGAAAATTTAAACGATATGGAAGATGTGTTAAATGGAGAAGAATTCACAACTGAAAATGAAAATGGAGGAGAAGAAAAAATGACTAAGAAAAATATTAATTGGAAATTGTATGCAAAATGTGTTGGTGGAGTGTTACTAGTGGGTGCAGCTTCAATAGCTCTATACAAATGGAGAAAGTCTAAAAAGGCTGCTACAACTGCGGTTGTGGTTGCTACACCCTCAACAAACAGTGCTACTGATTCAGAAATAGCACAACCTGCAACTACAGTAGTTCAAATCTAACTACTGATAAAAGAATAGCGTTCAACATCAGCTATTCTTTTTTTCGTATTTAATTACAATCACAACTGTTACATCATAATAAAATACAAAGGAGACTGATAATAATGATTACAGATGTTGAGTTACTTAATTGTGTATCTTTGGGATACTTAGAGGAGTTTGGTAAATCAGAGCACGGTAAAACCTTACCAGAACTTCTATCTGATAAAGAGTATGTTACACCAACTGAACGTTCTATATATTGGAACTATAAACTAAATGGTGAATATATCTATAGAAAGCATTTAAAAGATTGGCAACTTCTATACACGTCAGATTTCAATCGTGTATGTAAAGAGTATCTTCTTTTAAATGAGAAAATAGATAATGGATTTCGTGCAACTATTTGGCGTAAAGGAAATAATCTAGTTCTTGCGTATACAGGTACTAATGATATAGATGATATGCTTGATGATATAGATCTTGCTTATAATAATAACTTTAATGATCAACTTTCTGCAGCTTTTATGCTTTTTAAATACACTGAGAAATACTTTCTAAAAGAAGATGATACTCTTTATATATGTGGACATAGTCTTGGAGGAGCTCTTGCTCAATTTGTATATGCTTGTACAAGTTATAATAATAAAAGAATCAAGCTTGTAACATATAATGGACTTGGAATAGGTGTACATAAAGGAGATTATATTATAGATAAACCAAGTTTTACTAAGACTATACGCAGGTATTTATCTGAAGTTCCTGATAGAGACTTTATTATAGATGAGATGTGGAATTATATGTATGAAGGACATTATAAAGATACACATCCTATAGAAGATAAAGATAAATCAATAGAATACATTCTTACAAGACTTAGACTTAGCTTTGCTGATTCTAATATTGAGTTTGGATTTATGAAAATGGTTTCTTTTTTTCGTCTAAAATTTAAAAAAGTTAGCAAAGATGAAAAATATGATGCTAAAGTTCCTATAGATCATGTTAAATATGTATGTAATATGATTTATTATATGTGCTATACAAGTTATTTATTCCATAAACATCATATGAATGCTTTCTATAGTACAAATGGTTCTAACTATTATTTCAGTGAGGATTGGGTTCCAAGACTTCAAACATCACTTGGAGTAAGATACTGTCTTGATAAAGGTGATATTAGTTTTGATGTTGCAGATGACAGTAAAACTAGAATAATAAAAGCTACTATTAAAAATGTAGGATTTAAAAGACATTCCGTAGGATTATTTATAATGTATGTGGATGTATTCGGTAATATTAAAAAGAATGGAATTATGAATCTTTACATGCTTAGTAATATGTATAAGGAACTTATTTATAGCTGGTTTGAAAAAGAACGTGTATTGGGTAGAGAACATACTTATATGCTTTTAAGAAGTGAGGATGGAAGAAATATACTTTATGTAGATAAAAAAACTATGGAACTTGTAAATAGTATAGAAAGAGATGCTGTAAATAAAGCAGCTGTGGGTTTAATGGATAAGTTATTTACACTTGGAGTTGAATATAAGGAAAGTATATTCAAATGTAAACTTGATATAAAAGAGAATGATAAAGGTGAAGTGTGGGTTGGATATCCTGATAACTTTAGTTATACGGAAGTAGACTGCAAAAGATTACCATTGGTTTTAATGGAATTTAAAGGAAGATAATAGAAAAAAAAAGAAACCCTAGATGTTTAGTCTAGGGTTATTCTTTCTTTAGAACTTATAAATAGTATGATCAAAGAATCTATCTCTTGCTTCCCATTTGTATCTTTTTGCTTCAACACAAGGATAGTTCATTTGACTTATGAAGCTAAGTGTGTCCCAAATATATTGAATATCTTTTAACTCAAATCCTTCTTTCATTTTTCTTTCTATAAGTCTATCTTCTGAGTATATGTATCTACCACATGTTTCAGTGTCATAAAATGGGTGAGTAAAATATCCTGTGTAGTCATAGTATATAGTTCCACCACTTTGAGGTGTTTGACCGTACCCAGCCATTATAGAAGCTACTTCAACTTCTCTATCATAATTATATCTAAGCCACATGATTAGTTTTTCCATTTTAGTTAACTCATCGTTTGGATCTTCCATAACTATGTCTTGTGCTTTTATAGGTATGTATTTACACATTAGATTATAAGTTCTATTATATCTCTCATTATACTCATTTTTATCTTTTAAAAACTTTTCTCTAGATGTTCTTATGAACTTAATTTTATTATCCCAAACTCCTCCAATGTATCTTTGCCAATCTGGTTCATAGTAGCTAAGTTGGATGTCAAAGCCATGATTGTACATATACTTTATAAATTCTGCTATGTCTTTATCTCCATCTCTACCATTCTTTGGATGAAAATCGTCAGGTAATTCTAAAGTTATATTTTTAATTTCTGTTGAATCTTTAAAGTACTTTACTTTTACAAGTTTAACTCCAAACTTCTCTAATTTCTCAACTCTATCAGTAATCTTATCTGTATTAGGTTTTATGAACTTTCTATTTATAAATCTATAATCAGTTCCCAACACTGCTGTTAAATTACCTCTAAAACCAAACATATCCAAACTTTCAAATCCTCTAAAATACTTCATAATATCACTTCTCCTTTTAAATTTTTATTTGTAAAAGAAAGGCCCTAGAACTAATGAACTAGAACCTTATTGCACTTTATTATATATACCTATAAAATCAATAACCTATTTAACAAATATTCCACCAATATCAACATAATCTTCTACTTCAAGTTCTATCATATCACAAAATACTTCTTCTACTGACTTAACTTTTAAAGGTTGATGATAAGTATAGAACTCTTTTAAGAAATCATAATATTTAAATTTTACATTTTTATTTACTATAAATGTATCTTTGTTATTAGCTGGACATTCTTCACCTAATCCACCTATACCCCACATAGGAGCACTAAATGTAAAAGTTTTTATATAAGTTGGTAAACTATCAAAATCCATATTACGAAGTCTAATTGCATCTTGTATGCTTAATATAGACGCATATAGATATCCTCTATAGTTTATTTTAGAATTTATACCTAATGTGTGTACAAATCTTTTAATACTAACAAGTTCATTCTTATTAACACTAGATACAAAACCTGTAAGATACTTTTCTGTTTTAGATTTACCTTTTTTATATTCACCAAAATGGAATGGTTTAAGATATTTACAAAATCTAATACGTGAGTCCTTATCACTGCAGAATATAGTATTTGGTATCATCTTATTTTTTGGGTTATACATAAATAACTGTAACATTTCTTTAATTAAACTTGCTCTCCTATAAGATACACTGAACTTGTATACACCACTATTATCTGCTGTTATGATTATTTTATTTTTATCTTTTTCTTCTAAAAATGTATTATAGCAATCATCTATAATAGATTTATCCGAACTTGTAAATGTATAAATTCTAAGTCCATCTTTAATTCTAGTTGTACAATAGTTATAAATAAGTGCTAATTTACGAAGATCCTCATCTCTATATCTTATTCCAAGTTCTTCATCAACTACTGTGTAGTTATGTACAACTATACTATTCTTATTAAGATCACCTGCTTTTTTACTATCTAAACAGTAATATCTTTGTGCAACAGTTAAAACATTAGTTGTATCTCCGATTATGTAATCAACTCCATCTTTTGTAACTAAATGAACTCCAGCTCTATCTGATGATTCCCAAGCATCTTTTATATTAGTCCATTCACCATAGCTTCCTCTTACTGTTACTTCATTTCCATCTTTTAACATCTCAAATATTTTACTAACTTTAACATAACCTACTCCTCTTACAAATACTTCAGTGTCTTTACTTACTCTCATTTTTTCTATACCTCCAAATATATTTTTATTTGATACAGCTAAGTATCAGTATATTATATGTAATTAATATTAATTACAATATGAAAAAAAAAAAAGAATAACTCAGAGAAATCTGAGTTATTCTTTTGTATTATTATCCTAGATTAGTTTTTACAAGTCTACCTATTTTAAGATTACTTATATCTCTTGATTCTTCTAGAAGGTTGCCTGTCTTTCTATCCTCATTTTCTTCACCGTTTTGATCATATTTTTGATATATAAGAAGAATATAATCAGATGTAGTTTTAATATCATCTAAATAATAATCATATTTAGTTGCAAGTTGCATACATACCCCTAAAACACTGTTTATACTAATATCATCTGTACCTTTTGTCGATACAAACACAATAGCTGTTTCATTATCTTTATTAAATATATCCTTATATTTCATTTACTATTCTCCTTTGTATAGGTGGTACTTCTTTAATTGACTTAGATTTGCATTTAATCTTTCTAAAATTAAGAACTATGTATTTATCATTATAAAAACTTTCCATTGGTTCAAATTGATGACTATTTGCAACTTCAATACAGTAATTTATATCATAGTTCATATCATACATAAATCCATAATTATCAAATAAAGGAATTATAATCCTAATTTCTTTATTATTTCCATACATTCCAAAAATCTCAGTATAATTAATTTTTGTCTTTTTCCTTTTATCCATAGTTACCATACCAATAACCTTTCTGCATTTAGGTACATATTAACTATTATTAATATAAACCCAATTACATAATAGATTGCTAAATATATACAGAATACAACTAATTTATCAAGATATGTTATCTTAATTGCTTTTAAAAACTTACCTATATCAGAATTATTAATACTCATAGCTCTTATATAGCCAAGTCTATTCTTTATTAGATTACTAGAACCAATTGCTAAAAATCCAATTACAGTCATTATAACATAGAAGTATTTACCCTTTTCCTCAAAAGCCATAATAAGAGTGTTACTATTTGAAATATCTATAGTCTTTTTTATAAGAATTATTGCTACAAATACTGCTAAAACTGATATAAAAGTATAAATTGCTCTATTTTTATATCTCCAATATTCTATATGTTCATCTTTAGAATAATAATTTGTACTTACTATCATCTTAGTTCTCCTTTTCATCACTAACAAGTTCTCTTTCTTTTGTAAAATCATAAAGTGTTTTCTCAAAGAAATCAAGTATTTCTAAATTAAGTATAGGAAGTTCATCTCCATTTCTACTCATTACCATTTCAACTGTTTCATTTGCTGCCATTTCTACATCATCTTTATTGACTTTTTCTCTTGTGTCTATATCTGTATCTATATACACTAGAGCTTTAATAAGGTTTTTACAATCATGTTCATCAGAAATCCATTTCTTAATTTGTTCATAGATGTCTTTGAAGTCTTTCTTATTAATCTTTTCTAACATTTCCTCAGCTTTTTCTCTCTTTGTCTTTGCTACTTCCTTAACTTCTTCTTTCTTTTCTTTAGTTTCTTTCATTTCTATTCCTCCTATTTTATTATATTTATTACTAGAATATAAACTAGTAAATTAAATATCACATAAATTAAAGTATTAACACTAATAGATTTTGTATAATACTTATTTGCAAATGCTATAGATTTTAATCTTGCTTGAAATATAGGATTTATATCATAAGATCTCATACATGCATATCTTACAAATAATCCAAATAAATCTGCTAAACATATTAATAAATATACAAAGTTTCCTTTATAAAGAATATCTACACCATAACTAAAGTGATACACAAGTATAATTATAACACCTATTATAACAGATTTAATCATTCCTTCAACTCTCATATCATTTGATATAAGACTTCTTATATCTTCTTCTTGCTTTTCTTTTTCTAAATCATAGAATGTCTTCATAATATTGCTCCTAATATAATTCCTAAAGCATAAAATATAAATATCCCAAATGCAAATAACATTATATACCAATAATTAACTATATCTACACCATCCCAATATATACTATTTTTATATTCTGTAATTTCTTCTATTGATAAACTATCTAGAAACTTCTTTACAGATACAGATATATAAACACGTCCCATTATATCAAAATAAGCTATAATAAGACTAAGTAGTATAATTCCTATTAATGCTATACTAAACTTTGGTCTAAATAAAAGTATAGATGCTGCTATACTTACACCTGTTACAAGCATAGATAGGAGTTTATAATTATATTCATAGTCTTTAAGTATCTCATTTTCCAACTCAATTCTTAAATTACTCATAAAATCCTCCCTATAATAACTACAATGCTAAATAAAACCATATCTATTAAGAATAAAACAGCCATCCATGGATAAGTTACTATTCTTCTACTATTATCAGAATACCATCTTAAAGCAGTTATTGCTGATTCTATGTCATAAATACTCATATCTTTAGTTTCTTTATCTATACTGTAACCAACATATGCATATCCAGGAATATCTACCATTCCAAATACTATAGTTCCTATAACAGCAATAGAACCTGTTACTAATGACATATAGTTATTCCATATAAATACTGATATTATAGTTGATATAAACCCTATAAGTACTGCTACTGAGTTGTATTCTCTTCTATAATATCTTTTAAGTCTAGTTTGTGCACTATCATTCGGTTTAGTTAATAACATTTTAATTCCTCCTTATTTCTTTTTGTGATTTTGTTTAGGTTTCTTTTTTCTTTCTACCTTTTTAGTTTTAATATCTCTTGTTTTTAAATTATTTGTTACAAGTGTAACTGGATAATTCGCTTTAATATAATCAACTGTATTCATAGCTCTCTCTTGATTCTCCTTTGATAGTATTATAGTATTAGCATGATAAGAAAGGTTTGTAAGTATGTTTCCATTATTTATAAGAGTATCAAGAACTCTTGTATAAAAGTATTCTACTGCTTTAAATATAGACATCATATTAACCTCTTTACACACATTATCTACAACCAGATTTCCTTCGAACAGTCTTGATATAATATCAGAGTCAAACTCACCATCTTCATAACCCAATACTACAGATACTATAGATGTATGTTTTCTTTTATGTGATCCTTTGTCTTCTTGTATACTTACAAGACATGTATTTAGTGTTAGAAGTGTTTTTATATAAAGATCTATTAGGAAATTACAAATATTTTTAAAATCGACCCTATCTCTTGCAAAAGTAAGAGGATCATACTTTTCTAAAATACTTGCTATATCATTACATACCATTTCTTCTAAGTTAGCTTCTGATTTTATTTGTCTTGTATTATTAAGTATCTCCTTTGCATATGTATCAGGGTTGTATTCTTTGAGCCTAGAGTCATTTAAAATAGTATTCATAACTTCTGTATAAGTTATCTCATCTTCTGTTCCTCTATACATATTCATAAACTCATAAGCATCTTCCCAAGGATCAGAATAATCAAGATTAGTTTTAAGAAAGTTATCTATATCTTTTCTATTAATATCTGAGTTTATTATGTAATCAATATTCCCATTTGTAAACAGTTTAGTTAGTATTGCAACACTATTTTCATTTATAGTAGTGTTATTATTAACTATCTCATTTACAGCAATATTATACTCATCTTTTGCAGCTATATAAGAAGCTATAACAGTAAATAAACCACTGTCTTCTTTAAGTTTATTATATGCACTACCTTCAAATAACATTAGATTAAAATAAAGTTCTTTATTTGCATTCATTTTCATATCTTAACCTCCTCAAAGTTCTCTCCAAGCATGTTCTATATCACTTACTAAACTAACTGGCATATTAGATAAGTAAATTGATACAAGCTCTACTTTAGGATTATATTTAAACTTAAGAAGTCCATTTATAAACTCTCTAGTTGAAATTACTGAATTTATTTTCTCTTTTCTATATTGAGTCATAGAAGCTACATTATCAGCAAGTTCAAACTTCATAGTAGAATTATTATAGATAAGTGTACATAGTTCTCTCAACTTAGTTTCTTTTCCTTCTGCAGGTGAGTATGCTGTACCTGAGCTTACAATGAATAAATCATGTTTAAAACCTCTTTTTGCTCTAATTCTTTTTATAGATACCATTTTCCCCATTTTCATATCATTCTACCTCCATATAATAATTCATTTTGAAACTCTGTAAATACATCTTCAATTTCTTCATCTAGCTTATAAGAATACTTCCTAACTCTTTTATTAGTTAGTAAATATCTTATAGATTTAACAAATTCAAAACTTCTAAGTACACTATACATAGTATCAAATACAAGTGTATGACCTATATTAGATCTATTTATCTTTATAGATAATTTAAAATTATGCTCACTTTCTTCTATTATGCTAAACATATGAAGTCCTGTACTATTGTGTTGAGGTATATAGTATACCTCAAACTCAAGTTTCTTTTCTTTATTTCTTATTCTCTTAATTTCTATCTCTTCTGTATTTATTTTCTTAATACTTTCCATATCTATTCTCCTTTCCAAATATCTTCTAAATCATCAAGAGCTGATACTACATTTGTAGATAAGTAAACATTAGATGAATCCTTTTTATAATCCACCTTTGAAATTGTGATAAAACTTTCTCTTTCCATAATCTTTTCCTCCTTTGTTTTTGCGAAATTAAAAAGTTTATTGTAGATTAACACTAAGTCACATAATTATATGTAATCAATGTTAATCTACAAGTTTTATTAGTTCATGCTATCATCTGTTAAATGAACAGGTATTTTAATCCAGTTAGATGCATTAGTTCCATCAGAACTTTCTGCCATTCTAATAAATACAGTATACTTATTTCCTAGTACTTTATTTTGAAGTACAACGTAATTTAAAAACTCATCAAGGGTTTGATTTAGATGTTTACCGATAGTACACTTACAAGATGTATAATCTCTAAATGCGGCAGAATGTACTTTATTTATATTACTAAATACTAAAGTAAAATTACATATTTCTACTCCATATGCTGGAGAGAAAAATGCTTTCTCATCAAATGTATTATCAGGTTCTTTACCGTCAAATTCTCTTCTATATCCAACTATTTCAATATAGGTTCTTACAGGATTTCTATTAATATCTATAACCTGACGAGATATAGTTACAGTATTACCATCAACTGTCACAAGTGGAGTTGCATACTTCTTGGCAAGATATTTAACACTTCCATCTTTTAAGCTTTTAAATTTAAGAGTAGGATATCTAGGTTTAACTTCTCTAAATTCTAAATAGTATTTATTAGAACTTCTATATGTATAAGGATCAGAAAATGGATTATTCCTATTCATATTAGGATACTTTGCTGTATATACTTTATCTTCTAAATATACAGAATGTGAATACATTGCTTCCCAAGAAGTAGTTCTTTCTTTATATTGATAAGTTGTAGTACTTCTAATAGGAAGTCTTTGACCTTGTCCATAATTATATCCAGATAAGTATTCTTTAAATATGATATCTTTATTTAAGTTTCCAACTTTAATATTTGCTTCTTTTGTTTTTCTTAAACCACTATCTAACTGATATGAGTATTCTTGTTTAGTTGCTATAGATGTAACTTTTATATCAGAAACCTTATTTAATTGAGGAAAAAAGAACATTCTTTCATTATCAACAGGTGTGCTATCAGCTTGTTGATCAGCTATTTTAGATATAAGTCCATGATACCATCTAGACACAAAGTCTCCTCCTGTTTTATTCCCTAATTCTTTATATATGTAGCCATCACTAAATGCTCTATTTGGATAAAATACTCTATCCATATCTTCAGCTTTAGACAGTTGAAATAAAGGATAAGGTAAATCATAACCATTACTTTCAAGTACTTGAGACCTAGGATAATATTGTAATAACTCTCTTAGCTCAGTTTTTGAGTATTCAGTAAATGCTTCATTTGCATTATATCCAGATATATTAGCAATGTTTTCACTTGCAGTTAAAGTATCCATACTTAGTGTAGGATTTCCTAGAAGATAAGGATTTCCTTTACTTCCAATAAGAACTGTATTAGCTTGATATGATTTAACTCCACTAAATTCAGTTGCATTATATAAAGGATAATGTGTTATAGGTTCTGGATCATACTTAAGAACCACAAGATCACTTGCAGTAGATCTTATAAGATAGGTATAGCTTCCTTTAAGATAAATACAACCATCTGCTTCAAATGTTATATTATTATTACCAGTACCATTAGTTTTAACTTCTGGTGTAGATGGTTTATACCCATTTATTATATCTCCATATCTATTATGATATACAAAACATGCATCTACTGCGTCTGCTCTTACATCAGTTGAGTAAATACAAGTATTAGATACAACAGGTGATTTATTATCACTAAGTAACTTTATTTTAATCTTTTGATTTGCATTAAACTGAGTTAAATCAACTAGCTGTACTTTAGGATAAAGTTCTAACTCTTCAAGTTTATCAAGAAGACCAGAGAAATCCTTAGTTTCTCCTTGTTTTATAATTTTATTAGCTTCAAGAAGTACCTTAGACAAATCCAAAAGCTTTTTTCCATATATAAATAATTCTACTGGACCTTTTATATGTACATAACGTCTTATATCAAAGAACTTCTTATATACATCAAGTACACACTCAGCCACATGTTTATATGCCTTTTTATAAACTTCAGCTAAAAGTCTTAGTTTTTCATGTAATGTTATTAGATTTGCAGTATCAGTTTCTTCTTCATCATATGTAAATACAGACAAATCTGATACAAACTCAACCATATTCTTATTATTCTTAGTACTATAAAGATACGGTATAAAATCAGCAGGTCTTACTCCTTCCCAAAGCTTATCAAAACTTATCTCTCCATCTAATGTATAGTGATCAGTATGATTTTTCCATTTAGTTAAGAACATCAAACTAAGTTCAACGTTTTTATCTCCATTTTTACCAAGTTGAATAAAGTTTTCAGATACTTTCTCTAAAGATAGAACTTGCTCATCTTTAATTATCAAATCTTCTCCGTATTTAGTCTTTATATAAAGCTGTCTTTTATTATCAAGTTCTGGTATAAAATCTCCATAACTTATAGATTCTGCAAGTCCAGTTTTATTCATATCTTTATGTACAAGTTTATATAATATTCTTCTTTCTTTCTTCATATTATCACTTATTCCTCTACACTTATGATATAAGAGTTTCCAAGCATAATTTCTTTAGCTACATAAAGTTGCTCTGTAAATGATATAAAGTTTGCTTTATTAAGATATGCTTGTCTTCCAATAGGTGTAAATAAAGTAACTCTTCCATTTTCATAATCAGACACAGGTGAAGATACTGCTGGAGGATTAGATATTTTATTAGGGTCAGATATAACTTCTATATTTTCTATATATCTACTCCATAAAGTGTATGTTTGTCCACCACGAAGTACAACTATATAAGAAAACTCAGCATCAGTTCCACTTCCAGCTTGCTCACCTGCATAAAATCTTCTAACATCAAATATCATTTGAGGAGTGTCTCCTCTTTTTATAAATGTAAAGTTAGTTTGTCTATGATTTGTACCATAACCACTATGAATAGAAGTAGTAGCTGGTATGTCAGATGATATTTTCTTATTATAATAATACTGTTTTGGCATATTAGAACCATAACTTCCTATTACAAGCATCTCACTCATAAGCGTATCAATTGCTGTTCTAGCCCAACCATCAGAATCATTCACAAAGTCATTTTGCATCCACTTATCAAGTTTATTATATCCACCATGCTCAACTATCAAAGGAGAATTAAAGAAATCATAATATCCACTTAACTTATTTACATCTTCTATAGTTTTTCTAGATATATCTCCTATATCCCAATCTGATTCAAGTTTTAGTTTAACAAGGTATGTTTCAGTATCTCTTCCAGGAACTGTAAATGTAAGTGGTCTTATTTTCTTTTCTAAAAATGGTATAATATCATCTATATTAAGACTATCTACAACGTTTTTAAGACTTTGTTCTATACTTAGCTTCATTTTAGGTACTTCAAGTGTAGCTTCTCCTATTTTATCAAGCCAATCAGCTACCTTATCTCTTATAATAGCTATATCTCTGTCTATATTAAGCTTTAATGTATCAAAGATTTGCTTGTTATTACCAATATTTTTAATAATACGTCTTAAAACAGTATATAAATCCTCTATTTCACCATCAGACTTAAGTCTTACGTATACTTGCTTTTCATGTACAAAAGGAACTACTTGCACTTCTGTACCATTTCTGTATATCTTTTGAATATATGGTGTTATAGTATCTTTATTATTATCTATATATTCATAAAAGCTTCTTATTACTTCTTTTGAAGTACTTTTATTAGAACCGTCACTATCTTCCATAGTTCTTATCCATATAGTATTATCTGTCATATCTTCTCTTTTAGGTTCATCCTTACCCATAATAATAAGTTTATTAAGTATTTTATGAAGTGTTGCTTGATCTATAGAAGTTATAGGAACAAGATCTCCTCCCATACTATCTGGTTGCTTTATATATATTACAGGTCCTTTATTTGTATACTTTACTACAAGCTCATTTGCACTAGCAATAGCTTTAGTTTTATCCATATTTTCATCCATTACAAGTAAGCTAAATCCTACTCTTCCTGCTTGTACAAGTCTTCCAAGTTCTAGTAAAGCTTCAACTATATTTATCATATTTTCCTCCTTTAAATTTATAAATAAGTACCAAAATTTGTTCGTAATATGTAGATATGTTAAAAACAAAGATTAGTTATTTATTATTATATTAAAGGTAAAGGAGGATTATAAGTTCTATGAAATTAATGATAAATGGTGCATATTTAGAAGAAGTTGCAAACACTGAATATGGACATGAAGCTGAGATATTCGTAAACGAAATGTGCAGCACAACTGCATCATTTGAAAGCTTTTTACCAGAAATAGAAGTAGAAAATACTGGACTTGAAGCTTTTGGAGCTGTTACAGGTGTTGGTAAAACTGTATGGAAGACAGCAAGAAATGCTTCTAAAGCTGGAAAAGCAACTGCAAAGTTTATTAAGAATAACTATAAAGACTTTAAGTTATTTCTTAAAAACCTATATCTTAAGCTACAAAAGATAATAAAAGATCTTGGTGTTCAACTATCTGCTAGATTTGCAAGATTCATGAAGGTTGCCGATAGATATAAAAAGCTTGGTGCAAATGTTAAGGAGGTTACTGAGTTCCTACATAGAGCAGTAGATGATATGCCTGAAGTAAATCTAACTTGGTATAGATTTGATCCACAACTTCTACATATGATATTTACTGCAGTTGAGAACTATGAAACATTCTATGAAAGAGTAATTGATGCAGCTCTTGCAATGGTAGGAAAAAGTAATTTCCCTACACCAGAACAAGTAAGACAAGCAATAGACAGAAATGATACAGATAAGATTGCTAAATATTGTAAAATCTGTACTGAAGTTCTTGGGTATTTTAATAAGAATAAGGAACTATCTATAATAATCGGAATAGGTGGTGGAGACTTCTCTGATATAAAAAGAAGTACATTTTTAGTTAGACTAGCAAAAGGAATAGGAGGTGGAATAGCTGACTTATTTACAGGTGGTAAATTTACAGATTGGACAGAAGCTACTAAAAGACTTATGGGATCTAAGAAATTCATAAATGTTTCAAATGAAACTAAAAGAAATATTGAAGAAAAAGGTTCTGGTCTTGTTGGAGCTGCTGCGTTTTTAAAAGAAGCAATACTTGGTGAAGGTGTTCGTAAAACATATAGTGGTCAAAATTCACAAGAGTTCAAAACAGATATGCTTGGAACTATTGGATTTTTGACTCTTATGGAAAGTATTCTTAATAAGGATATAATATTTAATGTGCTTAAATCTGGTTCTCTTAGTATAAAGAAAGAAACAGATGCAAGACTTAAGGAAATAAAGGACATAATAACATCAAGTGCTACTGCTATAGATAAGAATAAGGCTGGTAATAAAGTTGATGATGCTAATAAAAATAATAATACTGATAATAAAGGTTCTGAAAAAGATGAAGAGAATCAGTCTGAATCTGTGGGGTCTGTTGATCAGTTGGCTGATCTCTATGTTAGATTAATGGGTTCTATTTTATCAAGAGTATGTAAAGACTACTCTCAAATAATATCAGCATGTTTATCTTCTACATTCATATTAGTAAAGAATACAGAAGCTGTACTTGATGCAATACGTGCAAATACTGTACAGGCTGCAAAGTAAGGTGATTTAAATGCCAAATTTTGAACCTCTTAAGAAGCTAGAGGCTCCAACATCAGGAAGAGCTAAAGCTGATATTACTCTTGCAGAAAATTTTAAAAAGATGATATCTGGAAGAATACCTGATATGGTAAATCTTCCTGCATCTGCAATAGATTTATTTCATATAAATAAAAAGGAAACTACCTATTCCGAATCTACAAAGTCTACAACAGACGTAAGAGCAAACTTATTTGATCTTATAGAGGGAGTACCTGTATATGGTGTTCCTACAAGACGTGAAATACAAGATGGATCTAAAGATGAACGTAAGCTTCAACTTAGGATAGAACAAGAAAACCAAATACTTATACCATATAGTGATGTAACTCCTGTTGTAATGGATCACTTTTATGCCTATTCATTTGCAGACATAGATCACTTATTTGTAATAACTAAAGTTGAAAAGCAATTCATTATAGACAGAGACTATCACTTAGTAACATACTCACCATCACCATACTTTAAGTATAAAGATATAATGAAGCAAATAGTAAATGAATATGTTTATGATGGTAGTAGTTCTGGTATAGGTCCAGATGGTAAAGGTAATGATAGTGGATTTGAAGCTCCACAAATAATAGGAAAAAATGATAAAGTTGCAAAAGATGAAATTGAAAGTAAGCTTAGAGATTTAAATGATAAGTTTATTCAAACATTTTATAATGAAGATAGAGATTCTCTTTTATTTTTATCTGATTCCGATATAGCAAAGCTTATACCTAAGGAAATAGATGGATTTAAAATAGATGAATCTTGGCTTAATTTATATAGAAGACGTAAGATGGGATTTATTTACTACTCTTTAATAGACTTACAACTTAACTTACCTATACTTGAATACTCAATAGACAGAAATGTACTATTTCTAGAACCACCATATCCTTTATATGGAGCAAAAGCTTCTTATAAGGGAAGTTTATATGATAGACTTATACGTAAAGACTTTAAAAAGATTGGTTCTACAGAAGCTAAAAAGAGTGTATTTAAGAATAGGAAAGAAATAGAAGAAGAAATAGTAGGAAATCCATCTGCATATGCTTTTAAATACTTTTGTAAAATAAGAGATAAATTAAATTATGATTATGAACTTAATGAATATACAGTTAAGTATGATTATAGTTGCTGGTTTTACTTTAAGATGTATGAAAGACATAATGCTTTAACTAGATATTGGAATACTGGTATTGCTGTTAATTATCTATTACATAATACTTATATGGAAGATACCTACGAAAAAGAAGCTGTAGTTAAGTATACTATCACTCATAATATAGTTACTAAGTTTATGGATATGTATATGGATAGTGATTTTAAAGGAATAGTAAAGAACTTAGAATTACTTGATTACTACATATTTGATAGACAGAACATAGATGATTACATAGGTGTTCCTTTAGTTATACTTGTACTTAAGCTTACTCTAGAGAATCTTAAAGTAAATAAGAAAATATTTAGGGAGGGAAGTTAATGGAAGAAACTAAAGATTTTATAAAAGATGATTTTAGATTATTTGAACTATTTACTGAAGTAGCTCATTTTGTAGTTACAGAAGAATTAGTTTTCAAAGAAGAACAAAATAAAGAACTTGAAATATAAAGGAGTGATAAGAAATGACTGTACTTGAAATACTAGAGGCTAAATACACAAAGGATAGAACAGAATATACTATAAAGTTTAAGCCAGTTGCTAAAAAACTAGGTAATCTTACTAAAGATGATGTAACTATAGCCTCTGTCTCTGATGGAAACAAAGAAGATTATGAAGTAATTGACTTTATATATACTAAAGCAAATGGAGGAAGTATTACATTTAAAACTACTAAAGATCCAATTACTGCTGAAATAGTGGTTAAATTTAAAGATATAGAAGAAGAATTCTCTATACCTACAGCTGAAAAAACTGCTGAAGTTACACCACCTGCAGCTAGTGAAACAGAAAGTGAACATAAAGAAGAATCTAAACCAAAAGAAACTTTATCTGAAGAACATAAAGAAACTGAAGGAGTTGAATTTGGAAGAAGAGAAGCTACATTAGAATCTTCATCAGTTGAAAAAACATACTCTGAGCAACCATCTAGATTTGCCAGTATGTTTAGCCAACCTAAGCCAGAATTTACTCCAAGAGAATATGGACTTTACTATAAAAATCATTATGACGTATCTAATGCTGGAACTATGACTGCTTATGAATCTGAAATAAGTTTAGCTTATAAAGTTGAAGGAGACTTATTTATGCGTCCTGATACACATTTCCAAATTCCTATATATGAAGGAACTCATAAAGGTGATGTGTTTATGGTGATAAATAACTATACTGAAGCTGAGCTTGAAGAATATATTAGTATAAGACTTACTGGAAACTATTATAAAACATATAAATTTGAAGTATTAAAAGAACATCCAGAAGCTGTTACTAAACCTTTTACACTTGACATTTCGTTTATAAGACGTAGTGATATGTGCTCTATTACTAGATTTAAAGTAGATCTTGCTCCTGTAAATCATGCTCTTAAACTACCAGAAGTTAAGAATAACAAAAAAGTACCAGGACCTGTATTTACAGTTAAAACTTCTAAAAACTTCTATGAAACTTTACTTAATGTTTTTATAGAAAAAAATGAAGACTATTTTGAACTTGTGAAATGGACAGCTGAAGGATATTCATTTACTATACCATTTAGAAATCCTGCTACTATAGTATACTGCAGTTGCTATCCACATGAAGCTCCTAATAGAGCAAAGAAGTTTATAGCATTTGTACAACTTAGAGCTAAATTCCCAGGTGAATTTACTATTGTGTGGACTGTAAAAGGAAAGAATGGAGCAGTTGCTGATGTAAGACAAAAAGTGCAAGTGTTAGGAACTCCTTCACCTACAGATGGAATGACACCTGATGAAAAAGAAGAATTCTTAATATATGGACACACAGCTCTTGAAAGAGATATGGTATTTAACTATAATAGTTTATCTAGAAAAGTTAAACTATATGTAGATGATTCTTATGTAAGTAAATTTAATAAACCAGGATGGGCTCTTGATAGAGAGTATAGATTTAACGGTGGTATAAACACTGATCTATTAAGACTTAAAGAATTCTTTGATACAAACCCTACTTTACCAGTTGAAGTATATTCAAATAGTTTCTACGGTAAAGTTACAGCAGCTAACTTTGTAGATTTCTTAAATACATATAAGTCTGGTGAAGGTAAGGAATATACAATGTATGATCCACCTTACTATAGAACTTGGCTTGAAAGAGAATACAAGAGAAAAAAAGAAATAGACTATATTAAGATGGCTGAAGAAATGGGATGGTAAAAAAAATAAATAAACCCGAATACTTTAATTAGTATTCGGGTATTCATTTATTTTATTTCCAAGTTTAATTATTAAAAAGTTTAGTTTTCTTAGCTACTTTACCTTCATTTTCAGATTTTACTTCATCCACTACTTCTTGAACAGTTTCTAGAACTCTTTGTAATGCTTGTTGTGCTTCCATTCCTTCTGTCATTAATTCTTCATTTTTAGATGCAGAACTGTCAGCTACATAGTCAAGTATAGATTTAATTAATATCACACAAACAGATCTAGTTATACTTATTATATCCTCATCTTGTATTCCTACTGGATTTTCCATAGGAGGATATGCAACAGGTTCAAGTCCTCTTTTAGTAAGTTCATTATTTATAGTCATATAACCAAAATTAAATAAATCTACCATAGCATTTTCATCTGATTCTAGTTTTTCCTTATCAAATACAAACTTACCATTGCTTATATTTTTAGAGTTATTAACATCTGCAAAGTTAAGAAGTAATTCTTTTATAAAATCAAAAGATACAGAAAGTTCATTTGTTATTTCTGTAAATACTTCTCTGTATTTAATAGCCTCAGGTTTATTTCTAATTTTTAGACTATATTCTGGGAATATTTCTTCTAATATAGCTCTAGAACCATTTAATGCAAGATGAACTACGTTCTTATTATTGAATGAGTTAAGTCTTGTATTAGTAACAGGTGATTTCATAATTCTATCAAATAGAATTCTTCCAGTTTCATTTTCAGTTTCACCAGGATTACATTCAACATACACTTTATTCATAAGTTTAATAGCCATTTCTTTAAACTTATTATCAAGTAAGTCTTCTTTAGTAAACACAAGATCAGCTATTTCATCAACTCTTTTATCAAGTATTTCCTTACTTACATAATATTCAGCAGGAAAATGTTCCTCAACACATTCAGAAAGTGTTACATTATTATTATGATACTCACAGTAATCAGTATAATTTGAAGAATAAGGTCTATTATTTTCTATATTATCTTTATATACTGCTATAACTAAGTTAATAGAACCTAGTAAGTATAAAAGTTCTTCTGAAGTCATAATAAGGGTTCCTATTTCAGCATTTCTTTTATTTATAGGATTTCTCATATTTTCAGGTATAAGTTCAGCTGTATTTTTTGTAGCCTCTTTTGTAGATTCTATTAAAGTATCAATATGACTATCTAAGTTTAATACAAATTCCTTAAATCTAATAAATGCATCAGCATAATAAGCTTTATAGCCATCTTCTTTTAATATAAGAGGTAGATAATCTCTTATATTTCCACCATATTCAAATACAATCCCTTTAATAATTTTTCTCTTTAATTCTTTAATTTCCATAATCAGTTCTCCTTTTCTATAATTTTTAATATCTGACTTTATGTCACATTAGTATATGTAACTATTAGTTATACTATAAACTATATAGATACCAAATAATCCATATATAAAAGCTATAGATATATCATATGCTATAGACGTTTTAGCTTTTTTTGTTCTGTCAACTATAAACTTATGAAGTCTTATAACTGTAAGATATTCAATCATAAGTATCATAGTATCTGTACTAGTCTTATAAAGAATAGTAAAATCTACTATAGATGTACAGTTAGTCTTAAGTATTGCATAGCAATTAATAATAATATAAAAACATGATATAAATGAAGCAAATTGTGCAAGTATAAGTGCTTTCTTTCTTACATTATGTATATCAGGTTCAGTCTGACCATAACTTGCAAGTCTTTGCTTGCATATATCTTTAAGTTGTATATGTCCTAAGACAAGTAACACACACAAGAATATAAAAGATACACCTATATTTAATAGGTGTACACTTATATTACTGATATTTAACATTGATACTAAATCCAAAATTTACCTCCTTCATAAATCTTATCTACCTCTACACTTATAGGTTCTCTAAAGTCTCCAAAGTCTTTAGATGCAGAATTATAGATAACATCTATTTTCTTAATAAATCTTTTACCTAAACTCTCATGTAATGAATCTACCAAGTCTTTTACTTCTTGCATACTATAAGAGTAACAGCTTTCGTTAAGTTTGTAGCTATCCATTACAAGAACTATATGTTCAATACTATCAATATATTTTTGATAATAATACTCTATTGCTTTCTTATAAGATGCAAATCCAAATGTAGCAATAAATATGGCATCTTTATCTATATTTTGATTCATATTAAACACATTTATACAGTCAAAAACTCCTTCACATATAAACATTACAGTTTTATTACTTTTTCCAATATTAAGTGTATAATAGTTTCCTACCATATCAGGATCAGCAGTTAGAGATAGTTTAAAATCTCTTCCTATTCCTCTACATACAAATTTATTTTCATTATCTGAGTGGAAACATATTGTATTCTTTGGATTTAGTGTAAATTTATCTGCATTTATTTTTATATGTGGTGATTTTTCAAGTGTATCTTTAAGATCAGGTATTACTTTATATTGAAACATTGTCTCAGCTGTAAGACTTATCTTACATCTATCTACCATATAAAGAAGTTGCTCACCTGTTATTTTATCATAATCAACATAAATGTTTTCATTATAACCAATATTAAAAACATGTGAGTTTTTCTTTACATTCTTTATTAGAAGTTTAATAGCTTCTCTATTTGTATAACCCATATCCATTATATCTTTTTCTGTAAGCTTTCTACTATTAGTACATCCAGCACGAAAACATTTAAGATATAATGAAGTATCTGGATTACATCTTATATACACTGGATTTATCTTATGATTTTTACATTCTGCACATATTTTAGTTCCATCTATACTAAAATAAGAGTTATGATATTCCCTTGCTCTCATACTACTTCTTAGAAACTTATAAAAATCATTAAATGCTTCTTCTCTAGTCATGATAACCTACTTTAGATTTTACTAAATCAAGCATATCATAAACATAAGCAGTATGTTTATTAGAAGATTTATTAGATTCTGGTTCTAATATTTCATATCTATTAGGGAATAATAAGTTTCTTACAAGTGATGGATTTTTAAATAAGTCCATTATTTCTATAAAAAGACTTGGAGGCATCTCTATCATACCATGTTCATTATGATATGTAGTACATATTTCTGAAATAGTTGATACTTTTGTAAGTAAGTCCTCTCTTCCAGTCTTTTCTAAGTACTCTATTATCTTATCTTCTGGATAGTGAGTATTCTTAGATTGCTTTTCACACTTCATAATTTCAAATTTATCTATTATTTGTGCAAATATCTCACTGTCTCTTACTCTCATGTAAAATAGTGCAAGTATAACTTTAGCATATACTCCAAATACATTTCTGTATACAAAACACTCACCAGTCATAGAAAGTAAACATACTCCAAGTATATATTGATTAAAAGGATTACTTTCATCAACATTTACTTCTTTTATAACATAATAGTTATTAGGATAGCTATCATTAAACTCTTTTATAAACATTTCAAAAAGATCAACACAAGTTTCTTTTCTTAAGTTATATAAATGCTTTTGCTTGTCTTCATATAAAGACTCTTCTCTTCTTAAGTTATCTTCTCCAGCTGTTTCTATAAGTACTTCAGCAACATTAACATCTACTATATCAGCATTTTGATCCTGAGTACTATTAATTTCACCTAAAGTACTTTGTATATAAGCTGCCATGTTTTGAGATACAAACTTAAAATGATCAAAGTCTTTTCCCTCTGTCCAATAAAGTTCACGAAGTTCTTTTTTAGTTCTACATTCATAAACTTCACGTCCTATATCATAAGTTATAACTTGTGGTACATATTTCTTAAGAGCATTATAGATATCAATTTTATTCTTAGAACCATAACTTCCAATATCAAGTCCTATTGAATTAAACTTTTCTCTATATGCTTCAGTTGAACTACTCCATAAATTTGCAACTCTATCATACAAGAAAGATAATACTTCATCTTGCAAGTTATCTGGGATATTTGGATCTACCTTAGTAAACTCAGTTGCAAGTTCACTTACAAGATATTCGTCATATAAAGATATAGTATCAACCCATTTAATCTTTATCTGAGCATTATTTACATACAGAAAACATAACTTCATAAGAACACTAATACCTGCAAGTAAAAGTGTTGTGTTATTAGTAAGAGTTACTGTTGTAGTTGCTTTCTCTTCATTAATACTTGGAACTTCAATATGTTTTGTGTATTCAGCTGTTTTCTCAATCATATAATGATTAAGTTTACCCACTTTTTCAATAGCTTTCATCATTACTTTAGATGAGTTATTATCTATTACTTCTCTTGCTTTTTGGAATATGTTTTTTGTATCTATATAATAACTAAATAGATTAGCAGTTAGTTCTTCATATTCTCCATTATGTTTAAGATAATAATAATATAAGAAGTGATTAAGTCCTTCACATATCTTAGTTACTGTATCAACACGTAGTCCTGTTTGTAATCTTGCAATTGGATAATCTACTCCTAAATAGATATAAGTTATAGTTTTACCACTCCAAGTAAAATATGATCTAAATTTGTCCATTCTTTATTCCTCCTTTTTAGTAAACTTTCTTAGTCTCTCCTATTATGTTTAAAGAACTTACATCTCCTAAAGTAAGTGTAATAGAGTTTTGTATATGTGAACCAAGATTATGAGATATACAAAATACTTGATCTATATTAAATACAGAAAGTATTTCATGTATTACAGTAGAAAACTTTGATTTAAATAGTTCATCTAACTGTGCATCTACCTCATCAAGGCAAAGTACACTATAACCAAGTATGTTTAAAACTGCACTATTGAGTAAAAGTCCTATAATAGTCTTCTCTCCTGAACTGCAGTTTCTAACATCATTTGTAATTCTATTAGTTCTATGTCTTAAAACAG
>ERZ772764.87-NODE-87-length-62387-cov-4.295418_pt1 | contig 62387 bp, 36 predicted proteins | sample MGYA00512163_ERZ772764 | MGnify/ENA primary metagenome ERZ772764 (study PRJEB29015, sample SAMEA2737903) | human oral metagenome | biome: human oral; feature: human-associated habitat; material: dental | place: China | collected 2094 ... | reverse complement strand
TGGTTGCCCGTCGGGCCGTAGTAGTTGAACGCGAAGGAGATCTGGCCGTAACCGCCGGCCATGTGGGTCGGCTTGATCGCGATGCGCGTGAGCGAATTGTGGATGCCGCCGCGCTTGCCGGTGCGCTCCGTTAAAGGAGTGCCGACCATGCGCTCTTGGGCGTGGTGCATGAACACCGTGCCCTCGGGAATACGGTGGGAAACGACTGCGCGGGCTGAGACGATGCCGTTGCGGTTGTAGGCCTCCACCCATTCGTTGTCCTTCACGCCGATCTTCTCGGCGTCCTGCGGGCTCATCCAGATGGTCTGGCCCGCTCTGCCGAGAGTCAGCATGTAGGGGTTGTCGAAGTATTGCGAGTGGATTGACCACTTGTTGTGGATCGTCAGGTAGCGGACCGCGACCTCGGCCGTGCCCTCTTGTGAGGTGCCGAGGTGGCCGACGGGCTTCTCTCCGTACATGTGCGCCATGTCGAGCGGGGGACGGAACACGGGCAGGGACTCGCCGAGGTTTTGGATCCAGTCGTGATCGATGTAGAACTGCGGGCGACCCGTGAGGGTGTGCCAGGGGCGAGATTGTTCGATGTTCTGACAGAAGGCCGAGTAGCGTCGGCCACCCGTTTCTGAGCCCGTCCACTCCGGGGAGGTGATGACTGATCGGGGTTGGATCGTCGTGTCCGCGAAGGTGATGCGCTTTTCCTCATCGCCTTCGGCGAGCTGGGCCATCTTGGTGCCCGTGCGCCTCTCAAGATCCTTGAAGCCCGTGTAGGCGAGGCGACCATTCGTCGTGCCCGAGAACATGAGGATCATGTCAGCGGCCTTCACCGCAGAGTCCAGGAGGGCCGAGCCCTCACCGGGCAGGCCGTCCATGGGGGCGCGACCGTTGAGATCGCCGAGCTTGTCGACCTCGATAGAAGGATCGAAGGAGACGCCCTTTTGGACGAGCCCCGCCTTCTTCGCGAGCGGGCCGAGGCGTTCGAACTTCGTGCCGATCATCGTGTAGTCGCGTTCGATCGGAATGACCTTCGGCATGTCCACACCCGGATGCCAGCCCTTGCGTTCGGGCACCATGCCGTTCTTCAGGGTGTATTCGTCGGGGGTGTCGTGGAACAGCGGGATCGACATGACGTCGAGCTGCGTGCCGAGATGATCCTTCGCGAAGCGGGAGAACACCTTCGCCAAGGAGCGGTAAATCTCGAAGTCCGTTCTCGCCTCCCACGGCGGCTTGACCGCAGCGTTGAAGGAATGGACGTAGGGATGCATATCCGTCGAGGACAGGTCTTCCTTCTCATACCAGGTCGCGGCGGGAAGGACGATATCGGAGTGCAGCGTGGTCGAGGTGTTGCGGAAGTCCGCGACCCACATGAGGTCGAGTTTGCCTTCGGCCGCTTCATCTCTCCACTCGATTGAGTGCGGGCGCGAGCCCTCGGGCAGTTCTTCCGCGTTGACGGAGTTTTCCGCGCCGAGCATGTGCTTGAGGAAGAACTCGGTGCCCTTCGCGGAAGATCCCAGGAGGTTCGTCCTCCAGTTCGCGAGGATGCGCGGGAAATTCTCAGGTGAATCGGGGTTCGTCACGGCGAACTTCAAACGTCCCTCGTTGAGTTCTTGGGCGACGTAGTCAGCGGGAGCCATTCCCGCTTCTTTCGCCTGGCGTCCGAGTTCGAGAGGTGAACGATCATAGGCGGGGAAGGAGGGCATCCATCCGCGCTGTGCGGCCTCGACGAGGGTGTCTGCGATCGTCATGCCTTCGAGTTTGCCGGCACCGAGAGGATGAGCCATGGCGTCGGCGCGGGCGCCGTCGTAGCGCCACTGGCTCGTCGTCATGTAGTACCAGCCGGTCGAGATCATCTGACGCGGCGGGCGCTGCCAGTCGAGGGCGAGGGCGTACTGCTGCCAGCCGGTGATCGGGCGGACCTTCTCCTGGCCGACGTAGTGGGCCCAGCCACCGCCATTGCGACCCTCACACGCACAGATTGTCGTGAGGGTGAGGAAACCGCGGTACATGAGGTCGGAGTGGAAGTAGTGGTTCGTGCCCGCGCCCATGAGGATCATGGAGCGGCCCTCGGAAGCGAGGGCATTCAGTGCGAACTCGCGGCCGATCTTCTCGCATGCCGCAGCGGGAACGCCGGTGATGGTTTCCTGCCAGGCGGGGGTTGCCGGGCAACTCGGGTCGTCGTAGCCACTGGGCCACTGTCCGGGAAGGCCTTCGCGTTCGACGGCGTGCTGGGCGAGCATCAGGTCGAAAACGGTTGTGACGAGACGGCCATTGATCCGACGGGCGGGCACACCGCGTCGCACGACACCAGCGCCCACGGACTCGGTGCCCTGGAAGGAGGGCAGGTCGAAGCGGTTGAGGAGGACCTCAACGGGTTCCCACTCGTTGGTGTCCATCATGGACAAGACCGGTTCGACGCCCTCAAGCTTGAGGTTCCACTTGCCGGCCCCCTCTTCGCCGTAGTGGTCGGCGAGGGTCCCGCCCGGATCCTTCACGGTGCCATCGGCCTCGATGACGAGGGGACGGTGCTCATTGTGCTCGGTCCTCTCGGTCGTGCCCTCAGGCATCATGGAGGCCGTGAGGAACTTGCCGGGAGCGTAGGAGGAGGTGAGGCCCTCGGCTCCGACGACGCCTTCGAGTGCCTTCTCCTCGACCTCGTCGAGGTTGACGAGGAAGGGGCAGTCCGAGTAGCGCGTCACGTAGTCGGCGAAGAACTTCTCACGCTTGTCGACGTAGAACTCCTTGAAGACGACATGCGCCATGCCTTCGGCGAGAGCGGCATCGGTGCCGGGGTGGACGCGCAGCCACTCGTCGGAGAACTTCGTGTTCTCCGCGTAGTCGGGGGAGACGACGATGACTTTCTGGCCGTGGTAGCGCGCTTCGGTCATGAAGTGGGCGTCGGGGGTGCGGGTGAGCGGCAGGTTCGTGCCCCACATGATCAGGTACTGGGAGTTGTACCAGTCGCCCGCTTCGGAGACGTCGGTCTGGTCGCCGAAAACCTGGGGCGAGGCCGGGGGGAGGTCGGCGTACCAGTCGTAGAAAGAGAGCATCGTTCCACCGATGAGCTGGTGGAATCTGGCGCCCGCACCATAGGACACCATCGACATGGCGGGGATGACGGTGAAGCCCGCGCAGCGGTCGGGGCCCCAGGTTTTCACGGTCCACACGTAGGCGGAGGCCATCATCTCAATAGCCTCTTCCCAGGAGACTCGGACCATTCCTCCGCGGCCTCGCTGGGATTTGTAGGCTTTCGCTTTCTTCGGATCGGAGACGATATCGCCCCAGGCGAGCACCGGGTCGCCGAGGCGCGCCTTCGCTTCGCGGAACATGTCGACGAGAACTCCGCGCGCATAGGGGTATTTGATGCGGGTCGGGGAGTACTCATACCAGGAGAAGGCCGCGCCGCGCGGGCAGCCGCGAGGCTCGTAGTCGGGCATGTTCGGTCCGGTCGAAGGGTAGTCGGTTGCCTGGGATTCCCAGGTGATGACGCCGTCTTTGACGTAGACCTTCCACGAGCATGAGCCCGTGCAGTTCACGCCGTGGGTGGATCGGACAACCTTGTCGTAGTGGTGGCGTTGGCGGTAGAACTCGTCAGCTTCGCGTCCGCCTTCGAGGAAGAGCTGGCGGGCGTCTTTACTCGCGGTGCCGCGTCGCAGCCACGAGCCCATCGCGAAGAGGGCTGCGCCCGTTGCCTTCGGGGAGGGAGTGGTGGAGGTCATCGGGACTCCTGTGGTTGTGGTCTGGGGGCTGTGGGGCCGTGGGAGGGCCCCACGAGATCAGCCGGGGAAGGGGGCGCCGGGGCGGGCGTAGCGCATCCAGCACAAGACGGCGCACAGGACGCAGTAGCTGGCCGCAACGAAGTAGAAGACGTGGGCGGGCATGAGGGTCAGGGCGACGCCGACGAGGAAGGGGCCGAGGGCGGCGACAGCGCCGGTGAAGCCCTGGGCGCCTCCGGCTTGACGTTTCGGCATGATCATCGGCATCTGCTTGAAGGTCGAGGCGTTTCCAACACCTGCGAAGAAGAACATGGCGAGCATGCCCATGAGGAAGGGCGTGAAGTCGGAGGGGTCATCTGTTGTCATGAGGACCCAGCCGCACCATGAGAGTGTGAGCGCCATTCCGATGGCGGAAATAAAGGTCCAGATCGCGCCACCGAACTTGTCGCACAGGGGCCCCCAGGCGAAGCGCAGGACCGCGCCGATGAGGGTGCCGAGGAAGGCGTAGGAGAGGCCGACGGGCAGGGTATCGGGGTTGAAGGATTCGGCCAAGGGTGAGAGCTTGCCGAAGTTGTTGTTGATGATGAGGGCCGTTTGGGCGCCGAAACCGGAGAAGAGACCGAAAGTCATGATGTACAAGACGGTCATGTACCAGGTGTTCGGATTGCCGAAGATGTCGAGCTGTTCTTTGACATTCGCCTTGATGGGGACGTCTTTGAGGAAGAGGAAGGCGAGGAGTGCGGCGAGCAATGACCAGGGGATGAAGAAGATGACAGCGTTAACGACGACGGGGGGATTCGCGGCGGCCTTGGGCGCGATCCAGGTGACTCCGAAGAGGCTCATGCTCATGAGGAAGGGGGCACTGAGCTGAATGACGGACATGCCGAGGTTGCCGAGGCCTCCTTGCAGGCCCAGGGCGGTTCCCTGGAGGCGCTTGGGGAAGAAGAAACCGGTGGAGGGCATGTAGCCGGAGAAGGTCGCCGCTCCGATGCCGCAGGCGAAAGAGAGCAGCAGGAGGAGCGCGAAAGAGGTATTGGGATTTTGAACTGCGAAGAACCAGCCGATCATTGGCAGGACGTAGAGCAGGGACGACCAGTAGACCATCTTGCGGGTGCCGATGGTGGCGGGCAGGAACATGTAGACCATGCGCAAGGCTGCGCAGGACAGGCCGGGCATGGAAGTGAGCCAGTAGAGCTGGGTCTTGGAGAGTTCAAAGCCCAAGTCGTTGAGCTTCGGGGCGATTGCGTTGGGGAGGAACCAGACGGCAAAGCCGAGGATGAGGGAGAAGGTCGTGATCGCGAGGGTTCTCCATGCGATCTGGGAACTCCAGTGTTCTGCTTCTTCGGGATTCCATCCCTCTAGGATTCGGCCCTTCCATTGAGGGGATGCGGTCGTTGTGCTCATGGTTCCTCCCGATGGTGTTCGAGGGTGGATCGTCCGTGGTTTTAGAGGGAGGGTATCAGTAAAAATAACTGCTTCGTGCAATTTCGACGGGTGTGCAAATGTTCGATAAAAGCGCAGGTCAAAGACTGTTTTGAAAGGAGGCTGTGCGGAGGGGTGGAGGATGAGCAGGGAATGAGGGGGGCGAATTACGCGAAAAGGGGCATGCGAATTACCCGCCGATTGCGGACATCGTCCGCGAAGGGGTAGCAAAAGCATCCGTGTCGAGGCCGTGGGCGAGGGGCTTGACCCACATCGCCTCACACCACGCCTCGCCAATCTGCTCATCCGTAGCGCCTGAGCGAAGCAGTGTGCGCAAATCTTTTTCCTCAGTGGAAAACAGGCAGGAACGGATCATCCCATCACTCGTGAGACGAGTGCGATCACAGGCCTGGCAGAAGGGCTCTGACACAGAGGCGATGATGCCGACAAGGCGTTGAGGGTCACCATCCACCGACCAGGAGCGGGTGGGCGAATGAAGGTCAACTCTGTCAAGGGGGGAGAGGATATGACGGGTCGAAAGGAGGTGAAGGATATCGTCGCGGGTGAGGATCTTTTGACGATCCCATGTGTTCGGCGGGCCGATCGGCATCTGCTCAATGATCCTCAGCTCGATCCCGCGATCGAGGCAAAAGTCCAGCAGATCGGGCAGATCTGCGTCGTTGATGCCGCGCAGAACGACCGCGTTGACCTTGATCGGACGCAATCCCGCCTTGGCGGCTGCATCAAGCCCTGTGAGGACATCACGGAGCCGATCGCGGCGAGTGATTTGCGCGTAATGCTGCGGATCGAGGGTGTCGAGCGAGACATTGACGCGGTCCAGGCCCGCTTTCGCCAAAGAGTGTGCACGCTTATCGAGGCCGAGAGCGTTCGTCGTCAGGGCGATACCGGGGCGACGCCCCTCGTCGGTTGTTAGCACAGCGCATTGGGCGATGATGTCCTCAAGTCCCCGGCGTAAAAGAGGCTCACCCCCGGTGAAGCGCAGATCGCGAATCCCCAGGAGCTCCACCCCGATGCGCGCAAGGCGAACCACCTCTTCATCGCTGAGGGTGTCCTCGGTGGGAAGCCATTCGAGGCCCTCGGGGGGCATGCAGTACGAGCAGCGAAGATTACAGCGATCAGTCAAGGAGATGCGCAGATCGCGGGCGATGCGACCAAAACGATCAACGAGTCGCGCAGGCGCCGCCTCCTTAACGGCGGAAGGGGGCGCGATACGGACAGAGGAGACAGTCATATCCTCTATATTACTAGGGAAAAACCCAGTGAATATCTGACGGATAGGAAGAAGGGACATGGGCGAGAGGGACACGGACGCTGCAGCGCGTATTGGAGCCCTCATCATTGCAGGCGGAAAGGGAAAACGTCTCGGAGGCGCATCCAAATCGGACCTTGAGCTCGGGGGCCGCCTGCTCGACCGAGTTCTGGATTCCCTCTCGCCTTTGACCTCCTGGGGAAGAGTCGTCATCGCTCCTGACTCTGTGTCCGTTCCTGCGGGCATCCTGCGCACAATGGAAGATCCTCCAGGTGGAGGGCCTTTGGCAGGACTCGAAGCAGGTCTTTACACGCTCCTCGCCGATCAGAAGATCGAAGGGGACAGCGGGGGCATCGTCCTCGTCTTCTCAGTCGATTCTCCCGGAGTGGCAAGCCTTGCGCCCCGACTTCTTCGCGCTCTCGATTCAGATCCCGAAGCTGAAGGGGCTGTCATCCTCGGCGGACAACCCCGGGTCTTTCGCCAGTACCTCCAAGGCGCCTATAGAGTGAACCCCCTTCTTCGGGCTCTTGACAAGGGGCGGGGCTCTTCTTCTTCGCTTCACGACCGTTCGGTGCGCTCCGTTCTTTCGCGCATGAAGCTCGTCGAGGTCGAAGCGGGTGCTGAGTGCCGCGACCTCGACACCCCTGAAGACCTCGCCTGGTGGCGCGAACGCTTAGGTGAAAAGACACTTCGTGAAGTGAAAAGCCGTGGCGAATCCGGGGACGGCGAAAACGCTGAGCGCCAACCCCACTGTGAATAGGAATGCGGTGACAGGCGGCTCATTGCCCTCAAACGTCGAACTCCCACAATAGGAATCGCCCACCCAATGCATAGAGCAAAGGGTGGGCGACAAGCATCCGACGCAGCATCGGGACGTCCGAAAATGGTGAGCGCCCCGATGCGTGAAAGATCAGCGTGCGTCGTGCGGGACCTCAATGTGATCGGCCTCGGGCGCCATGCGCTTCATCTTCTGGATGACCAGGTGCATCCAGATGAGGGTTGCGCCGGTGATGACCGTCATGAGGATGAAGGGCGTCGAGATCAGACCCGTCCACTTCTGGACGTAGGCAAACAGCGGGGGCAGGAAGAATCCGCCAAGACCGCCGAGCATGCCGACGAGGCCGCCCACCGAGCCCACATGGTCGGGGAAGTAGGTGGGGATGTGCTTGTAGACGGCAGCCTTGCCGATGCCCATTGAGCAGCCGATGAGGAAGATGATGAAGACGACGAGCCAGAGCGGTAGGCCGAAGGCCTGACCGGTTTCGGCGTTGACGCCCGAGGGGAGCATGAGGATCGTGAAGAAGGCGCCGATCGTCACGAAGGTGATGTACATCGCGACGCGGGCTCCCCACTTATCGGAGACCCATCCGCCGAAGGGGCGCAGCAAGGATGCGGGGAAGATGAAGGTCGCCGTCAACAGGCCCGCACTCGCCAAGGAGACGCCGAAATTATCAACGTAGAACGTCGGAAGGATCGCGGAGAACGCGACGTAAGCGCCGAAAACGATGACGTAGTAGAGGCTGAACCGCCACACGCGGATGTCTTTGAGCGGTTCGAGCATCGTCGAAAGCTTGACGGAAGCTGCGGGCTTGCGATCCTGCGCAGGAGTGATGAACCACAGGAGGATGACGAAGATGATGAGGAGGGTCGCGTAGACGACGGGGATGAGGCGCCAACCGCCCTGGATGCCGAAGATGTAGGTGGAACCGGCGGTGGCCGCGATGATCCCCGGTCCAATGAGCTTAGTGACCGAAGCTCCGACATTGCCCGCACCGAAAACGCCGAGGGCGAAGCCCTTACGACGATCGGAGAACCACGCGGAGTTCCAGGCGACACCCGAGGAGAAGGAGTTACCGACGATGCCGACGCAGAAGGCGAGGACGAGGAGCATCGCGTAGTTGCCGGTCGGGACGAGGGAGACGCCGATGGAGGCGATGGCGCCGAGGATCATCATGACGGTCATGACGATCTTCCCGCCGAAACGGTCGGCGAGGATACCGGAGGGGAGGCGCCACATGGATCCGTTGAGGACGGCGACTGCACTGATCCAGGAGAGTTGAACGGCGTCGAGGCCGAACTCCTTCTGGATCGGCTTGCCGAGGATACCGAACATCAACCACACCGCAAACATCAGGGTGAAGGAGATGGTGGACATGGTGAGGACCCGATTGGCCCCCGGGGCTTCGCGATGCGAAGTGCTGTGTGATGACACGGCTCTGCCTTCGGTCGAGGACTTGATGGTGACGGTTGAGCCTAACTCCTTTCGCCCTTCTTTTTGCGCGTTCAATCCCCCTGAATTCCTCAATTTTCACGGAATGTGAGATTCGTCAATATTCTCATTGAGCCTCCACCTTAAGAAAAAGGGGACTTTCGGACTATGAGTGCCCCAATCCGGCTCAATCCGTGAACGCGCTTCGCCGAATCTGTGGATGCACTCCCCTCGAGAGCGTTGACTGAGGTGCACTCCTACGAAAAAAGCAAAAACCGTGGAGTCTTCGACGATTCTCAGCCTTGAGCCGACTCACTAGCCGAGTTGCGCGCGCCAAGAATCTTCCACGTTCCGATGAGGATCATCGAAGCGAGGACCCATTTGACGACCCCGCCCGGGATGAAGGGGAAGAATCCCGCTGAAAGGGTTGCCCACAGGCTCAAAGCGGTGCCCTTGACGAAAAAGAGGGTCATCCACATCCATGGCACGCCCACGAGGAAGGGGATTGCGGAGGCAAGTCCGAAAGCCCCGAGGGAGGCCAGAGGGGAACGGTCCCAGCGGCGCTCAGCGAGTCGACCGATCAGCCACGCCGTCGGAATGAAACCGAGGATGAAACCGAAAGAGGGCATGAGCAGGTAGGCCGGGCCTGCGCCGAAGGAAGAGAACCAGGGGATGCCTGCAAGACCAAGGGTCGCGTACAGCGTCATGGCGCTAGCTCCTCGACGCGAACCGAGGATCGCCCCTGCGAGCATGACACCAAGAGTCTGACCGGTGATCGGCACAGGCCACATGGGAATCGACACTTGTGCGAGAAGGCCAACGCCAAGGGCCGCACCCCCTATGAGCGCAGCATCGCGCGAAAGGGAGCGGACAGAAAAGAGGCGGTCGGCAAGGACGGGGGTGGGAGTCAGAGATGAAGTCGACATCGGAACAGGCCTTTCAAAGGGGGGACGAACAAGAGGTGATGGACGGGAAAGAAAGAGGTGTGGTGGACGAGGGAACGAATGCACAGGGCAGAGCGGTGCGTGTATCACTTTCATCGATCAAGCCTCGACCAAGCGCAGTGAGCGAATGACACACAATCAGCGCAAGCCGAATGAAGAATCAGTGAAATCACGACGATGAAGAACGATCTTCAAGCCCGAGCGGATCAGCCAATGCGAGGACCTGAACGAAAGCAAGGGCAAAACCGCCCTCGTGCGAAAGGGACACGGACCATTCAAGATCGGCCCGAAGCTCGGTGGACAATTCCTTGAGGGCGCGGGCGATATCGCCGCTGAAACGCAGGCTCGGACGGTGATGAGGGTCGTGGACCACCTCGATTTGCGACCACTTCACCTCCTCTTCGGGCACAGTCGGGGGATTGGGAGCGATGAGCGAGGACCAGGCCTTGATCGTCGCCTCCTTCGCCGCCCAACGGGCTCCAAGAGATTCAAGGGCGCGCGGGCCGGGCCTGCTGAGAGCCTGAGATCCCGCATGGAGCTCAATACTGCGAGCACCATTCACGGGGACCGAGGTGCCCCCCAAGGGGAGCGCGGCAGCCAGCGCCCCGCCTGAGGAACTCCCCCCTGCGCCCGAGCCACCCCGCACCGCGCCTGAGGCGCCTCCGAGCGGTTCAGCGTCAAGCCCAAGGCAATACGCCCACTCGCGGTCAGTGAACACGCGGGCGAACACGGTGCCCGGAGCCTCTAGGCGTTCGGCGATCGCGGGGACCGGGGTGAGATCCACCCCGGTCCCTTGGCCGAGGATGAGACGCGCAGCCCTCACGCCCGCGTCCCGTACACGCCCGAAGCGCCCAGACGCGCATCCGGGTCGAGTAGGAGCGCCTCTTCGACCGCATGGGCCTGAGACTCGGGGAGCCTGCGCCCCTCAATGGGTTCGAAGAGGGGCTCGCGCCCGATCATCGCCCCTTCGAGTCGCGCACGACCCTCCCGAAGGCGCCTGCTCGCAGCCTCGCGCCAAGCCGCGGCCGCGTCCTCGCCCCGCTCAGCGGCGAGCCTCGTCTCAAAAGCACTCGGATGGGCGAGCGCAACAAGGGCGGACACGTGCCCGAAGCCGAGGGAGGTGAGGACTCCTGCGCGGATCGGCGTCGCCTCAAGGTTCAGAGGCGTGCGCAGCCACACGAGAGGCGCGAACTCGCGCATCTGCGGATCGAGGCAGTCGAGCGCAGCATTTCCGGGGATCTGCTGGTCGCGGAACACCTCCGTCAAACCGGCCGTCTGGAACAGCGCCGCACCGCCCTTCGCATGACCCGTGATGGTCTTCTGACTGATGACGTGCAGCGGATTACCCGGGGTTCGGCCCAGGGCCCGCGACAGGGTCGCGTGAAGCTCCGCCTCATTCGGGTCGTTCGCCTTCGTGGAGGTGTCGTGCTTCGACACGACGGCCACATCGTCAGCGCACAGACCAAGGCGCGCCAGAGCCTTCGCATAGCCGGAGTCGACGCCGCCGCGCGCGGCCGCCATCGCACCGATCCCCGGAGCGGGAATCGAAGTATGCGCCCCATCCGCGAAAGAACGCGCATAGGCGATCACGCCAAGGACCGGCAGCCCCATGTCAGCGGCGATGGACGCCCTCGTCAAAAGGACGGTCCCACCGCCCGCCGCCTCGAGGAAGCCCGCCCGACGACGGTCTCCCGCCCTCGAGAAACGACGAGGCGAAATGCCACGCGCATATAGGGCTGCAGACTCGGCGGTCGCGTTCATATCGCCAAAGCCCGTGAGGGATTCGACGCCGATGTCATCAATGCCGCCGGCGACCACGAAATCGGACTTGCCGAGCGAGATCTTGTCACAAGCCTCCTCAATGGAGACCGCGGCGGTCGCGCAGGCGCCGACCGGGTGGATCATCTGCCCGTAGCCGCCAATGTAAGACTGCATCGTGTGCGCGGCCACAACATTCGGCAAAGCCTCCTGGAGGATGTCCTGAGGGCGATCCTCCCCGAGGAAACGGGAGAGGAACACCTTGCGCAGCGACTCCATGCCGCCAATCCCAGTGCCCTGGGTGGAGGACACATCCGCCGGGTGAACAGCCTGGAGGAGCTCCATCGGGGTAAAGCCCGCAGACACGAAAGCGTCGACGGCGGTCACGAGGTTCCACACGGCGATCCGGTCAAGAGCCTCGATCATGGACGCGGGGATCCCCCACTTCGCCGGATCGAAGTCCACGGGGATCTGGCCCGCAACCGAACGGCTCAGGGTCGCGCGGCGCGGCACCCGGATCGCGGAGCCCGCGAGCTTGCGGACCTTCCACTCCCCGGAGGATTCATCGCGCACGACCTTCGTCCGGGCCGGGTCGGCGGCAAAGTAAGCCTGCGCGTCCTCTTGAGAATCGACCGTGAACTCCTGGTCGCTCGCGAGGAAAACGGTCGCCGCATCATCGGAGCCGCCCTCAATGAGGAAGCCATCATCGTCGAGGGGGCGGATGCCGCAGCGGGCGACGACCTCGTCGTGGAAGCGCTCGTACACCGCTGCCTCCTCGACGGGCTTGTCCTCAGAGTCGTACCAGCCCGGCGCGGGCGAGTCCGCCCAATGCAGCAGGCCCATCATCCAGGCGAGCTCGAGGACGCCCGCGGCGCTCAGCTCCACATCGGCGCTGGAGTGCTCGGCTTCGTGGCGCGTGCGCCCCGAACCCCACGCGGACACCTCGCCGACGCCGACGATGACGATCTGCTCATCAAGACCGGCCTCGACCTCGTTCCACTCCAGTCGATCTGCGAGGACGGGAGTCACAAGGTTCGGCAGCGCGGAGATTGTCACCTTCGCATCCTTCGACGCGGGAGCGGAGTTCGCTGCTGCTCGTGCACGTTCAGCGGCGGCGAGCGCCGGAAGATCCAGACCCGCATCGGACAAACCGCCCGTCAGATCCATATCCACCGGGGCGAGCGCAGCTTCTTGGCGGGTCTTGTGGCTCAGGAGCTCCACCAGGCTCGTCGCGATTTCCTCGCTCGTGTACACGTGCACTCCCGCGGCCTCGGCTGCGGGGACGAGCAGATCATTGCCGCCCATGAGGGTCGTGCCCTTCACCCAGCCGATGCGCGGATGAGCGAGGGTGACGCGCTCGGGCCAGCCGCGCTCATTCGACCACTTCGTGCAGATCGTGTCGAAAGAGGCCTTCGCCTCCGCGTAGGCGCCGTCCCCGCCGAAGATTCCACGGTTCGGAGAGCCCGGCAAGAGGACGTGGAGACGATGATCGATCGCAGTCGAAGCGTCGAGGGCCGCGAGTTTCGCGATCGTGCGCTCGACCGACCACAAGAGGAGTCGCTCTTGGGCCATCGCCCCATGCGGGTCTGAACCCAGAGTCCCCGACACGGGGGGAGCTGCGAAGGGGATGAGCAGGGTCGGCAGGAGAGCGGGCTTGACGAGGGTCGAGCTCGCGCCCGAGGTCTCCGAATAGTCCGAGCTGATCCACTCGGTGAGGGCGTCAATATCGCGCAGGGATGCCATATTCGCGGGCACGAGCCACAGCTTTGCGCCAATCGACGCATGAGCGCGGTACAGCTCCTTGGCGAAGGCGAGGCGCGCATCGTTGATCCGAGAGGACGTCATGATGACGCTCGCCCCACCGGCGAGGAGCCTTTCGACAACGGCTGCGGCGATCGACTTCGGAGCGGCACCGGTCACGAGGGCAATATCGCCCGCGAACTCGTCATCGGCCTCTTCGAGGGCGGCCTTCGCGATGTTCTCGAAGGCGAGTCGCTTCTCGCCTTCGGCGTGCTGCGCGTACCAATTCGCCAAATCGGCAAGATCGGAGCCTCCGGCGCGGAAAGCGTGAAGACTCAGAGTACACACGTCGAATTCACCGGCGGCGGCCCTGGCGAGATCTTCGCGGGCAAGAGCCCAACGGTCATCGAAAAGGACTGCGCGCTCAGGAGTGAAAGCGGGGCGCACCGAGTCGAGCCAGCGGACACCGAGTTCGGCGTCCACGGCGGCGGCAAGAGCGGAGAGGTCTTCGCCCGCACCGGGAGCCTCGGCCTCTTCGTGTCCGAGTGCCGCGAGGAGGGAACGCGCCTGGGTGGCGAGGAGCCCATCAGAGCCGAGGATCCTCTCGGTCAGGGCGGTGAGCGCCGCAGAGTCCACGAGCTCACCCGAAGCGCCTCCACCGGTGCCTGGAGCGGCGATCGCAATGCCGAGCGCGTCGGCTTCGGCCCCCACGGCCGCGTCAACGAGGGCGTCGACTTCGGAAGCTGAAGCCGGGGCTGGAGGCAGTGAAGCGAGGGCGCCTCCGCGCACGGAATCGCCTTCACGAGTGTCAAGGAGGATACGCGCGCTCACACGCTGCGCCCACCCTTGGCCGAGCTGCCAGTGGCCGGTCACGCGCTTGGACACATGCGCGGCCTTGAGTCCCGCTCCGCCGAGCAGCACGCGGAGCCTGGAGGAGATCGCTTCGCTGAGGACCGGGCCGAAGGCGGCGTAGGTGGGCGCCGCCTGATCAATTGAGGCCATAAGGGCGCTCATAGGGGCTTCTGCTCCGCCCTCGATCGAGGGGATCGACAATTCCGCGGCCATGTCCATGAGGAGCTGGTTGCGCTTCGAGGACACGCCATTCGTCAAAGAGTCGATCGTGTCGGAGGCGTCGATCTGCTCGACGCGGATCTTCGTTCCGTGCGCGAGGAGGATCTTCACAGCCTCGGATGCGCTGAGCGGCATATCCGGGACTTGAGCGGCATCCACAGCACCGGCGGCGGGAGCCTGCGCCTTCGCTTCATCGGCCGCGCCCGCTGCTGCGGGAGCGGGAGCCTCGGCCGTGGCGGGGGTGGAAGGGGCGGAGGAAGTGTCGGGAGAAGAATCCGTCGCCGGAGCCGGAGCCTCACCCGTGGGGGCCGGGGCCTCAGCGTCCACGGGAGCAGACACCGTGTCGGTGGCGAGGATCCTCGCTGAATCGCGCTCCAGGTTGAAGACCTCGACCGTACGGCCCGCGTAGGCGGGCATCGACAGGGTCTTCGATGCGAGGTTCGCGAGCGTCGGGGAGGTGCCCAAACCGATCTCAATGACGCGCTCCACGCCGAGACGATCCGCGTTGAGCAAAAGATCTTGGGTTTCGATCCAGCGGACAGGGGAGGCGAACTGCCAGGCGAGAAGCTCGACGAGGAGCGTGCGAGCAGTCCGCGCACGATCGGCTCGTGCACCCTCCCAATCTGCCAGGAGGGCCTGGACGGACTCGGAGGGGACAACCTCGAGGATCGACTCCGCGAACTCGCGACTCACCTCGAAGGGACGGGCCACAAGGTTCGGAATGTAGCGGCCCTCGAGCGCTTCAAGGTCCACGTCCTCGGGGATGAGGGCCTCCAAGCGCTCACGGAAGGGTGCAACTCCCGCGCGCAGCTTGATCGAATGGAAGGGGACGTCAATGCCGGGGATCAGCATGAAGGGGCGACGACCGCCGAACTCGGCGGCGCGCTCATCCGCATCAGCGGCCAGAGCATCCAGGCCCGCGATCGTGCCGGCGACGGCGTATTGCGAATCCGCCAGGTTGTAGTTGACGATCTGGAGGAACTCGCCCGTCTTCTCCGCCACGGATTCGACGTAGGCGCGCACGCCCTCGTCGGTGACGCCGAACTGGTTCGGACGCAGCGCACCCATCCGGTAGTTCGAACGGCCCTGAGCGTCGCGCTCAACGAGATTGTGCATCGCGGATCCGCGCTGGTAGACGATCTCGAGGACCTTCTCGAAGGGGAAGATCTGAGCACAAGCGGCGAGAGCGTTGTACTCGCCCAAAGAGTGGCCCGCATAGTAGGAGCCCTCCACGAAGGCGCCCTGAGCCTTCAAGTCAGCGGTCTGCGCGTAGGCGAGGGTCGCGAGGGCGACCTGGGTGAACTGCGTGAGGTTGAGGACCCCCTCGGGGTGGCGCAACACCTGCGAGCCGATGCGGATCTGCGTCGGATTATCGGCCACGATCGCGCGGATCGAGAAGCCGAGGCGCTCGCGGGTCGCCCGATCGGCGCGCTCCCAGACCTCGCGGATCGCAGGGGTCATCGACTCCATCCCCATGCCCTGACGCTGAATCCCCTGGCCCGGGTACACGTAGGCGCTTGCTGGAGCCTTAACGAGGGCGGTGCCGATCGACACGACATCGCCGTTCACGCGGCAGGTCGCCTCCAGGAGGAGACGCCCACCGGCCCGGCCGACGCGCTCAATGGTGATCTCGACGCGGTCGCGCAGGTTCACCATGCCGTGCATCTGATACGACCAGGCTTCGATCTCGAGGTGCGGAGTCGGGATTGAACGGATCACAGAGTCGCGGGCGGGAGCATCAAGAGGACTCGCCCCCTCGGCCTCAATGAGGTGCTGGGCGCAGGCCGAAAGCCACATGCCGTGCACGAGGGGAGCGGAAAGACCAGAAAGCCCGGCCGCAGCGGCGGACGTGTGGATCGGGTTGAAGTCGCCGGACACATTCGCGAAGGCCGTCATATCGGCGGGCGCGACGATGGTGGCGCGGCGGATGAAGGAACGCGGCGTGTCCGCAAGCCCAATGCCCGAAGAAATCGAGGGAGCGCCCGAGGGCGGCTGGGTCGAGGCGACTCGGCCGCGGATTGCGAAGCGCTCAGTGAGGCGGGCGAAGCGGACGCCCTCGAAGAAGAGTTCGAGTTCGACGCGCACGACACGGCCCGCGGAGGACTCTGAGAGTTCAGCGCAGCGTCCCTCGACTTCGATTCGCGAGCCCGCAGCGGGAAGCTCGGCGTCGAAACGGATCGTGTGGTCGAGGTGGACCGCGTTGACGAGGCCCTCAATGACGGGCACGCCATCGTGGATCGCGGAGCCGAGCGCAGTGTAGATCGCGGGCCAGCAGGGGCCGACGAGCGCATCGGGAACGATCTGGGCAAGTTCGGCGCGAAGGGCCGCGCCAGTGACGGCTCCGTGCGCGGGCCCCAGGTCAGCGCTCAGGGTGAAGGAATCACGGACCAGACCAAAACCCTCACCGGCTTCGACGGCGGGCATGGCGTCAATGCGGTCGCCGTTCACGGTCACGGTGCCAACGCCCGCAGCACCGGCGAGAAGGTCGTAGGCGCTGATGGACAGGCGCTCCATATCGACGACGGGCACACCACCCGTGCGGCACGCCTCGGAGGTGAGGATCGGGATGTCGATGCGGCGCACCGCGTGGGGGGCTTCTTCTCCCAGCCCGTCCCATGCGGTCTCACAGGTGACTTCGATGCTTGCCAGGCCCTTGTCGTCAACGCTGATCGTGGTCTGCCCGGGCATCGCCTTCGCGGGATTCGCAACGAGAGTGCCCGCCCACTGGATGAAGGGGATCTCGCGCACGAAGGACTCCAAGTCCGTGGCGTCGTGGAATCGCGACCACACTTCGCTCTCGGGAGCCCCGGCCTCGGCGAGGGCATCGACGAGAGCATTTTCGAAGCGGCCGAAGAGTTCACCGACGGGCTCGTCGACGCGGGTGATGCCCGCAACGGAGCGCGGCCCGGGGATGATGCGGACCGAGTCCGCGTCGAAACGCGGGTCCTGGGCCTGCCAGAGCGTGTCGGTGCCCCACCAGCGCGCCAGATCCGCGTCCAATGCGGGAACGAAAGGCATGGGCTTGTGGTGCTTGCGGCACAGCGAGGGGAACCACTCGGCATCGGAAGGAGCGACCGTGGCGCGCGTGGCCTGCGGGTAGGCCTCGAGGAGGCGCTCCAAAGCGGCCGGGGCGTCTTCGATCGCGTCCACGTCCGCGAAGAGGGTTTCGAATTCGCCGTGATCGAGGGGTGAGAGGCGAGCTTCGATGCGGTGGAAGAGGTCGAGGACGCGGTCGGCCCAGGTCCAATCCGCGTAGGGGAAGGACAATTCGACAACCCGGCTCGCCCACTGGGCGTAGGTCATGTCCTCAAGATCACCGAAGTAGGGTTTCGCGGTCTTCGCGAGGGCAGCGATCACCTCGTCTCGGCGCGCCTCGATCGCCTCAAGGTCGCCGCCGAGCTCATGGATCAGGCGGGAGGCAACGGCTGAGGAGTTCTCGATCTCGTGCATGTCCGCGTCGAGGTGCGACAGGCCGGAGGTCATGCCGCCGCGGACCTTGCCGCGCCCGACCCAGCCGTCGCCGTCGACGCCGGGGGTTTCAACGAGGAGGCGCTTGACCTGCGGGGAGGTGCGCGCTTCGAGGGTCGCCATTGCGGCGGTGCCGACGAGGACCGCGTCGACTGGCATGAGCGGGCGGCCGTGAGCGCGAGACCATTCGCCCGTGATATAGGAGACCGCGTCCTCGGGGCGGCCGATGCCGCCGCCGACGGCGAGAACAACATTCGGGGTCGCGCGGATCTGTGCGTAGGTCGCGAGGAGGAGGTCGTCGAGGTTCTCCCAGGAGTGGTGTCCCCCCGAGTGTCCGTCCTCAACTTGGAGGATGAGCTGAACCTCGGGGTTCTCCTCGGCGATGTTGAGGGCCTGGTGAATCTGTTCGACTGTACCCGGCTTCAAACACAGGTATTCGAAGCCGTCGGCGCGAAGCTGGGTGATGAGCTCACGCGCCTCTTCAGCTTCGGGAATGCCTGCCGCGATCGTGACCGCGTCAATCGGGGAGCCCGCGCGGCGAGCCTTCGGGACGATCTTCGTGACACCGAACTGGAGGTTCCACATGAAACGGTCGAAGAACATCGTGTTGAAGCCCGCGGTGCGGCCCGGTGCGAGGAGTTTTTCCAGGCCCGTACGGTTCTCGGTGAAGACCTCTTCAGAGTATTGGCCGCCTCCGGCCATTTCCGCCCAGTGGCCGGCGTTCGCGGCGGCTGCGACGATCTCGGGGGAGACGGTCGTCGGCGTCATTCCAGGAAGGAGGATTGGGGACTTGCCGGTGAGGCGGGTGAAGGCAGTGTCGACGAGGCGGCGCCCATCGGGCAGGCGCACGAGGCGCGGCGCGAAGGACTCCCAACTGACGGGCTCATCCAGGTGAGAGCCGGGAACGTCGAGGGCCGTGCGGGCGGCGCGAGTCGAAGCGTCGACGACCTGCGCGCTCGTGCCTGCGAGCAGGGGCGCGCTGAGGCGGCCGACCATCGCAGTGGGCCCCAGGTCGAGGAGGACTCGGGCGCCCTTTGTGAGGAGAGCGTTGATTTCGCCGGCCCAGTCTCCCGGGTGAACGAGGATGCGGGCGGCGAGATCGTGGGCCGTGGCGGCATCGAGGGTCTTTCCCGCTGCGTTGATGCGCTCCACCCATTCGTCTACGAGGTCGAGGGCCGGGTTGAGGAGTTCGGAGTGGAAGGGGGCTGCGACGGGCAGGGCATCGAAGGAGAGGCTCAGAGGCGAACCCCCGTGGAGGCGCTCCTCCAGCTCCTTATTCTTCACGGCCGTGGTCTTCTCGAGGGCCTGGCGTGCTTCGTCGAGGGCCTTCGGGAGGCCGGAGAGGACGAGGGCGTCGGGGCCATTGACGACGGCGACTGAGACATCGTCGATCTTCTCGATCAGTGAGGAGACGAGCGCGGAATCCAAGCCTCGGACAGCGAGCATCGGGGTTGTGGAACGACGCGGCGTCGCCCCGATCCTGCCAGACACCTTCTGGGCGGCGGAGCCGATGAGAATTGCGAGGGCGATGACTTCGTGGCTCACCTGCTCGTCCTCGTCAATGAAGGCTGTTGCGAGCCTGGCGCCGAGGAGGCCCTGGGAGTGGCCGAGGATCGCCTGGGGTTGGCGTTCGTGAAGATTGAGGCCCGCGGCGTCTAGGTCAATGAGGGCCCCGAGCTGGGCGAGGAGGATGCCGGGGCCGGACACTGCCGGATCGGAATCGGACTCCGAGTCCGCTGAGCCTCCCGCAAGGATCTCACCGAGACGATCGGAGGCGCCGGGGGCGGCGCTGAGCAGCTCGAGGGCGATGGGGGAGAGGAGCGTCATGGCCGAGTCGAAGGCCATGCGGATCTGCTCGCCCTGGTGGGGCAGGGCGAGGGATTCGTCGAGGGCGCGTCGCCAGGCCGAGCCCTGTCCTCCGAAGAGGAGCACGTAGCGGGGGTCGAGGCTGTTGAGAATCGAAGTCATCGAGAAGTCCGTTCCTTGAGGATCGTGGGAGTGAGTGGTCGAGGGGCGCGCGTCACATCGGGGCGTTGTCGTGGATTCGGGGGGAGTTGATGTTGCGCCGCTTGCGGGCGAGGACTCGAAGCGAGCGCGAGATCGCTTCTCGGGTCCGTCCGGGTTCGATGAGGCCGTCGAGCTGGCCCCCGTGCAGGGAGAGGTTCGGGTTGACCGCGGTCTGCTCGTAGAGGCGCTGATAGTGGGCGCGCTGCTCGGCGACGTCGCGGCCCTGCGCTCCGGCCTCGGCGAGCTGGCGGCGGAACACGATGTCGACCGCGCCCTCGGAACCCATGACTGCGATCTGCGAGGCGGGCCAGGAGAAGTTGACGTCCGCGCCGAGTGACTTGGAGCCCATGACGATGTAGGCGCCTCCGAAGGCCTTACGGATGATGACCGTCACGAGGGGGACGGTCGCGTTCGCATAGGCGGTGATGAGTTTCGCGCCTCGGCGGATGATTCCGGCCCGCTCCTGTTCAGAGCCGGGACGGTAGCCGGGCACATCGACGAGGGTGACGACCGGCAGGCCGAAGGCGTCGCAGAACTGGACGAACCTGGCGGCCTTCTCGGAGGCGTCCACGTCGAGGGTGCCCGCATCGGCGAGGGGCTGGGAGGCGACGACTCCGGCGGGGTGGCCTTCGAAGCTTGCGAAGCCGATGAGGACCGAGGGTGCGAAAAGGGGCTGCACCTCCAAGAACTCCTCGTTATCGGCGATCGCCTCAATGACCTCCACCATGTCGTAGGCCTGCTTGGGGGATTCGGGAACGAGCTCTCCGACGCGCCTTGCATTCTGGGGTTCGCCCAGCGCCGGATCGTAGGCGAAAAGCGGTGGCTCCTCTTCGCAATTCGAGGGGAAGTAGGACAGGAGGGTCCTGGCGTAGTCCAGGGCTTCCTCCTCGTCCTCGGCGAGGAAGTGGGCGACCCCGGAGATGGAGTTGTGCAGGTCGCCGCCTCCGAGATCTTCTGCGGCGATCTCCTCACCCGTCGCGGCCTTCACGACCGAGGGGCCAGTGACGAACATGTAGGAGGATTTGCGCGTCATGATGATGAAGTCCGTGAGTGCGGGCCCGTAAACGGCGCCCCCGGCGCAGGGGCCGAGGATCACGGAGATCTGCGGGACGACCCCTGAGCATTCGCTCGTTTTTTTGAAGATCCGCCCGTATTGGGCGAGGGCGGTCACGCCCTCTTGGATGCGGGCGCCGCCTGAGTCGAGGAGGGCGATGATCGGGATGCGAAGCGAGAGCGCGCGGTCCATGAGGTGGAGGATCTTGTCGCCCTCCACTTCGCCGAGTGTTCCGCCCATGATGGAGAAGTCCTGGGCGTAGACGGCGACCGGTCGGCCGTCGATACTGCCCAGGCCGGTGATGACGGCGGAGCCGAGTGAACCCTTCGTCATGTCTCCGCCTGCGAAGCGGTTGAGTTCGGCGAAGCTGTTCTCGTCGAGGAGCTCGGCGATGCGTTCTCGGGCGGTTCGACGCCCGTGGGGGTGTTGGCGCGAGCGTGCGCGTTCTTCAGCGGCGTCGACGATCTCGCGGTTGCGTTCGATGAAGTTTTGCCTCGACACGGTGACCGTTTCGGGGGCGCTGTCCGATGCGGGGGCCTGGAGGGGGTGAACCATAGGGGCCTGGGCGGTCTGGGCGTCCTGGGCGGGTGTGTCCACAGTGGCCTCGACTGGCTTATCCGCCGGGGAACTGTTCGGCGCGGGAATCTCGGGGCTCATTGCGCCTCCTCGATGGGGTTGATGGAGACCATGAGGTCTCCTGCTTTCACGGTGTCCCCGGGCTTGACGTGAATGTCGACGATCTGTCCGGCCTCATGGGCGAGGATCGGTTTTTCCATCTTCATGGACTCGAGGACGAGGACGAGGTCGCCTGCTGCGACTTTCTGGCCGGGCAAGGCGAGGACGCGCACGACGGTCGCCTGGATCGGGGCGCGAAGGGAGGGGCCCGATGTGGTGTGGGCTTGGGCTTTTCGGGCGCCGCGGCCCCGCAGGAGTTGGCGCCTCGTGGGCTGTTCGCCTGAGTCCGCAGTGGCCGTGCCTCTGGGGCCTGCGAAGAATCCGCTCGGCACTTTGAGGACCGCGCGGCGACCATCGATCTCGATCGTGAAGGACTGCATTTCCTCGACCGGAACTTCGCCTCTGTCGCTGCGCGTCCCCGGTTCTTGGCAGAGCCCTTCTTTCACTTCGTCGAGGATTCGCAGGTCCTCGAACCACTTCGTGTACACGGCGAAGTCGCTTCTCGTCTTCGGCCAGCGCTTCCAATGCGCGGGCGCGTCCTCGTCTTGAGAGGAGGCGGAGCTATTCGTGCCCTTCGCGCGCGGAGAGTCGGGTCCGCAGAAGTCGGGGTGGGTGAGGATGTGTGTGAGCATCGGCGCGCTGGTCGGCAGGCCCTCGACTGTGAATTCGTCGATCGCCCGCAGTAGGCGGGCCAGGGCGAGGGAACGGTTCGGGCCGGTGACGATGAGTTTCGCGATGAGGGAGTCGTAGTCCGAACCGATCGAGTCTCCTGCGCGCACGAAGGAATCGACGCGCACCCCGGGGCCGCCGGGCCAGGTGATTGAACGGATCCTCCCGGTCGCGGGCATAAGATCATCCGCCGGGTTCTCAGAGGTGATGCGCACTTCGATGGAATGGCCGCGCGAGTGGGTCGGCTCGGACAAGGGTTGGCCAGAAGCGATGCGGAGCTGTTCGGCGACGAGGTCGAGGCCGCTGACCTCTTCGGAGACGGTGTGTTCAACTTGGAGGCGAGGATTCACTTCGAGGAAGTAGATATGCGAATCGGCGGAGACGAGGAACTCGCAGGTGCCGACGCCCGTGTAGTCGATCGCTTCGAAGAGGGCGCGAGAGTAGTTCTCGAGGGCTTCTTCCACGCCGGCGGGAAGGTGGGGCGCGGGAGCCTCTTCGATGATTTTCTGGTTGCGCCGCTGGACCGAGCAGTCCCGCGTCGAGACGACGCGGAAGTTGAGGTGAGTGTCTCTGGCGCACTGGGTTTCCACATGGCGGGCCCCAAGGACCATCTTCTCCAGGAAGCATTCCTTCAACGCGGAGTCTTCGAGCCCTTGGAAATGCCTGCGGACATCCTCGTCGTTGTCGAAGCGGGTGATCCCGCGCCCGCCGCCCGCGTCCGCGCGTTTGATGAGGATGGGGTAGCCGTGGCGTCGGGCGAATTGAAGGGTCGCGCCGAGTCCTTCTGAAACCTTCGCCGGGAGGGGCCCTCCGGGGATCACGGGGACTTTCGAGGAGGCGGCGATTGAACGGGCGGAGATCTTGTTGCCCAGGGCTCGAATCGCGCTGGCCTTCGGGCCGACCCAGGTCAGGCCCGCTTTGTGGACTGCGGAGGCGAATTCGGGGTCTTCGGAGAGGAAGCCGTAGCCGGGGTGGATGGCGTCCGCGCCGGTCTTCTTCGCGGCTTGGAGGATCGCGTTGGCCGAGAGGTAGGTGTCCGCCGGGGCGGTGCCGCCCAGGGCGTAGGCCTCGTCTGCGAGGTCGCAGGCTTGAGAGCGCATGTCCTGGTCCGAGTACACGGCGACTGAGGTGATGCCGAGTTCGCGTGCGGTGCGGATGACTCTGACTGCGACTTCGCCGCGGTTCGCGATGAGGAGTTTGTGGATCGGCTTGGGACCCCTGCGGGTGCGGAAGATGCTCATGCGCGTTCTCCTTGACGGGCTGTGGGAAGGTCGACGTCGCCGACGCTGAGGATGAAGGATTGTCCGGACTCGTCGACTGCTTCGAGCGCCCCGTCTTCGCTGATGCCGATGGGCGTGAGGGTGCGCGCCTGGGAGCCGGGCAGGCGGACGCTCGTCGTTTCACCGAGTCCGTGCAGGTGGGAGAGGTAGTCGGAGCGCCATTCGCTTCGAGTCTGCGCGAGTCGCCTGTCGAGGGCGGCGAGGATGTGCGAGAGAAGGGATTCGCGGACGCAGGATGCGGATTCGCCTTCTTGCAGGGGGATTGCGCCCGCAATGGGGCCCGCCCTTTCGGGAATAATGCCGATGTTCACTCCGATGCCCACGCCGATTCGGTGGTGTGCGGCGATGGTGTCGATGTGTTCGCACAGGATCCCGCAGACTTTGCGCCCCTTGAGGAGGACGTCATTGGGCCATTTGAGGCCGGGGGTGAGGCCGCGGGCTTCGAGGGTGTCGCACACGGCGAGGCCTGCGAGGAGTGTCGCCCAGGGAAGATCTGCATCGTTGACGCGAATGAGGGTGGCGAGCAGGAGGGAGGAGCCTGAATCGTCGAGCCATTCGCGTCCGCTGCGTCCGCGTCCGGCGTTCTGGTGCTCAGCGAGGACGCTCGTGAAATCCGGCATAGCGGTGTCCTCGCGGGCTGCTCTGGCCAGCTCGCTCAGCGCGGAGTCGACGCATGTGAAGCGTCGGATTTCGGGCGAGGATCCACTGCTCATGACTCTCAGCGTGCTCAAGCGTGAGCGCCGATGCGAATACGTTCGTGTATATTCGGCGGAATCTCGCTGAAAAGTCGTGGTTTTTCACCACTCGCACAGTGGGGTGGCGTTCATCCTTGCAAGCTTGCGGAAAATGCGGCTTCTGCCAGTGGGAGTGTATGCGGCAGTGGGTGTGCCGGTTTCCGGTGTGGCGGGTGAGTGCTCAACAAGGTGACGGGTGCGATCACGGGCGGCAGCGGGTTTCTCCAGGATGCAAGGTGAGTGCCCCGGTGAATGGCGAGTGCCACGGTGTTCGCAGGCCTGGACTCACCGGCCTGGACGGCGGAATGCCTCGTTGTCGCCCTCGCGTTGAGAATATCGGCGAAGGTGTACGTTCTTCTGAGCTGGCTGTTGACAAGCCTGATGAGATCGAAATCCTCATCAAAGAAATCGACCAGTTCTCTCGGCTTTTCGCGCGCGACTTTGGAAGGGGATCCCACGCCGAACCAATGGCGGACCTGGTTCTTCAGTTTCTCTTTGCTCAGCCCGACAATGAGAGCAAGGACGCCTGCATCATTCGGGTGGGTGTGAATCCACTGACTGAGAGAATCCCGGTCGATCAGGGGCAATTCTTCAAGGGAAGCAACTGCCGCTGCGATCTGGGCGCTCTGTGCCGTGGCGTGCGTGGGGTCCGACCAGGTGGAGAGCCGACTGAGTGAAGAGACATATGTGTCGAATGGGATGGGGTCCATTGTCGTGCGTCCCTTCAGTCGCTGATGAGGATGTACTCGACGGCCTCACGCCGATTGGCGTTTTGGTGGGTTCCCATGTGATAGCGGTGGGGGATCGTTACGAGTTCTGGCTTGGAGCCTTTCACGTCCGTCATGATGCTGATGAGTGTGCGTAGATCAGGCACGGCGTTCGACCCGTAGGACAGAACGAGTGTCGAATCTGAGAATTGGTCGAAGAGCTCGGCAAGAGCAGCGGTGATCGTCAGTTTGGAGCCGAATGGCGTCGGACGCTTCTCGAGTTTGTGGGTTCGAGTGTTCTCCATGATCGCGGCGGTTCCGTTCTGCCAATAGTCAGACAGTCCTTCGAGGAACCAATATCGCTTGATGTAGTCGTTGTCATCCCTGGGGGGAGCGTAAGGGGGATCGAGGTAGACGACATCTGCATGTCCAGCTGCGCTCAGGGCGTCGCTTTGGAATGAACGACAGGGGCGTGCTGAGAAAACAGCGCGATTCCAGTCATGAGCGCAGGTGATGAACTGTTCGCGCAAGGGGGTGTGGAGCTGGGGGCGTCCATCGTCATAACGAAGGCCGGTGACCGTGAAGATGCCCCGTGGCTGCTTTCGTGCTGCCGCAAGAACCAGGGCCGAGATCGCCAAGTCTTTCTTCGCAGAGGGCAGACAATCGATGTGGGACCAGGCGGAGTCGAGGAAGCGCAGATCCTCGGAGGTGAAGAAACGCCCCTCGTATGTGCGAGAGATGAAGTCCCTTTGATCGCGGTTGACTCCCGAGGAGATCATGGTGATCTCCTGATCGGAGAGTGTGTCGTTCTGATTGACGCATGCGGCGCTTGTGAGGGTGACGGGGAAGTGCAAGTAGTCGCTTGAAGTGACTGAGTAGCCCAGCGACTTCAGCAAGTAGGAGACGACGCCCGAGCCGGAGAAGGGGTCGATCGCAGTCGACGCATTGAGCTGGGTGAAAACATCTGCAAGAGCGGGAAGGAGGCGATACTTCGACCCCATGTATCGCAGTCGTGGGTATAGGGAAACCTGCTCAAGGGGATCGATGCCCGAGTCGATCCTGAGTGCTGCTTCCGTCATGGGTTCTACTGTACGTGTCGGCATGTGCAAGTGAGGACGCCGACCTGGGGGGCACTGTCGGTTTCGTGGGCTTTCTGCTCAGTCGCAGGCCCGTGTTTCCCGCGTGTTGGTATTCACCGCTCCTGCCTGGGACGAGAGGAGGCGTAGAGGAGATGGAGGACGGTTTCGAGGATTTCCCGAGCCCCTGAATTTCGGGAGGAGTCCTCGCCCTCGCTCCGCAGCCCCTGGGAGAGCTCCACGTTCTGAGCCGAGGCCTGAACATGGTGAAGGGACGAGGCCGGAATCGAATCGGCTGGTGAAGAAGCGAACTTCGTCGTCCTTTCTTGGAGTCTGAGCGCGCGCATCGACTCGCGCCACGCCGCAACACCCGAAGCCCTCATGACGACGCCGATGACCGAATGCGTCAAAGCGCGAAGCGGATGGGTGAGTTCACGTCCTGCGGCCTGAAGGATCCACTCGAGTGAGCGCCCCAACTCGTCAACGAATTCAAGGTTGATGTCGAGGAAGCGCTCCGCCCACTCGGGGTCCCGGATCGAGCGGAGGAGAAGCTCAGTGTGCAGTAGGTGCAGCTCGCGGTTCGTGCCGATCGCATCAAGCGCCTCGAAGAGGAGATTCTCGATCAGGAGCTCGCCGGAGGCCTCGACACCATCCTCTTCGACGGGGGAGGAACTCGAGGCCCAATGATCGATCGTGAGGCGAAGACGCTCAATGAGCCCCGTGTACTCGTCCTCGGCGAGCGCCGCCAAAAGGGAATCTTTCGACGCGAAATTCGAGTAGAAGGCGCCTCGCGTGAAGCCTGCCGTCTTGCAGATATGCTCGAGGGAGGTCGCCTCCATCCCCTCTTCGATGATGATGTGACGGGTCGCCGCGATGAGCCGCTCTTGCGTGTCGATCCGGTTGCCCATTGGGGCTCAGCGCTCCTCATCGAGCTGATGGTAGATCGCGGGAAGGAGGGGGATGAGAACTGCCAGGGTGTCGAGAGCCCCGCCCTTTGACCCCGGTGAGGCGACGAGGAGAGCGCCGGAGGAGTCGCGGGCCGTCACGCCGACGACCTCACGGGACAGGCCCGAGAGGGGAGTGGATTTCAGCCCGTGGGAGCGGATCTGTTCTGCGATGCCGGGGATTTCGACCTCGATTACTTCCCGGACGACTTCAGGAGCGACATTTCCGACTCCGAAGCCTGAACCTCCTAGGACGAGGACGAGGCGCGCGCCAGAAGAGAGGGCGGAGCGGATCTCGGAGTAGAGGGCCTCGCGCTGTTCGGGAACCACTGTCGTCGTGGTGTCGGTGATCCCGGCGGTTTCAAGAGCTTTCGCGCAGGCGGGAGTGGCGTGATCCTCCTTCGATCCGTTGAGGACCCTATCGGAGAAGACGATGAAGTGGGCGCGGAGAGAAGCTGTTTCGAGAGCTGCTGGCTGAGGCATGATGCGCTTCTTTCACTAAAAGGAGGATGCTTGAAGGAGAAATGGTATCAATCGAGGAAGGGCGGGGGAGGCCTCCTGAGAGGGGGATCCGGGAGGCGATGGTGTCATGGAAGGAATTGAAAGGGTGGAGGATTTGCGAGGGTGAGAAACGATTCAAATATTCTCCGACGTGGAGGGATTATGAGGGTTTCAAGGCGCTGTCTCAGTTCGCTCGCACTTTGTTTTGCCTTCGCCTAAAATAAAGCGGCCATCAACCCTTGATAAAGATGTGGAGTGAAACCATGCGACGTCTCCCCCTCCTTTCCGCACTCGTTGCGTGCGGCCTCGCACTGGCGGGCTGTGCACAGTCCTCTTCGAACAATGCCGCCCCCGAGCAGTCGAGCGCCCCCGCAGCCGAATCGAAGGCTGAGGAGGTTGTCCTCAACGTCTTCGCCGCAGCCTCCCTCACTGAGACCTTCGGCGAACTCGAAAAGACCTTCGAAGCCGCCCACCCGAATGTCGATGTCGTCCTCAACCTCGCCGGCTCCCAGGACCTCGTTGCGCAAATGGCTGCCAATGGTGGTGCCGACGTCCTCGCGACCGCGAACGAGTCGACGATGGACAAGGCGAAAGAGCAGGGTCTCGTCGCCGAGCCTTCGGTCTTCGCGAAGAACACCCTCACCCTCATCACTCCTCCGGGCAACCCCGCGGGCGTCACCGGCCTCGACTCCTCCCTTGACAATGTCAAGCTCGTGATCTGCGCCCCCGAGGTCCCCTGCGGCAAGCTCACGGGTAAACTCACTGCCGCTCTTGGCGTCGAACTTCACCCGGTCTCCGAGGAACAGGCCGTGACCGATGTGCGCGGCAAGGTCGCTTCGGGTGAAGCCGATGCGGGCATCGTCTACCGCACCGACGCTCTCGCCGAGGGAGCGAAGGTTGAGACCATCGACATCCAGGGTGCGGATCAGGCTGTGAACACCTACCCGATCGCAGTCGCAGCAAACACGATGCACAGCGAGCTCGCGCAGGCATGGGTTGACCTCGTCTTGTCCGCCGATGGGCAAAAAGTCCTCTCCGACGCCGGATTCACTGCAGCCGCCCTTCGATGAGGCACAAGAGCGCGCCGGTCATCTCCCCGATCCCCGCATGGATCGGGGGGCTCGGGGCACTCGCATTCGCTTACCTTGTTGTGCCCCTCGTCCTTATGGGGATGCGGGTCCCGTGGGGGCGTTTGCCTGAGCTTTTGACAAGCGAGGCCGCCCTCGCGGCTCTTGCTTTGTCTGTGAAGACTGCGCTGGTCGCGCTCGCACTGGATCTCCTCTTCGGTGTCCCCGCCGCGATCCTTTTGTCGAGGACGTGGCGGGGCGTCGGCACGGCGAGGATTCTTGTTGCCCTGCCACTCTCCCTCCCCCCGGTCGTTGCCGGCATGGCACTCATCGCGGCTTTCGGGCGTCGCGGCATTATTGGTTCCTTCCTCGAATCCTTCGGAGTGTCGATCGCCTTCTCCTGGGTCGCGGTCGTCATGGCGCAGGTATTCGTCTCCCTGCCCTTCCTCATCGTCACTCTTGAAGCGGCCCTGCGCACCCGACCTGAAGGGCTTGAGGAGATGGCCGCCTCTCTTGGTGCCTCTCCGACTCGCGTCCTTTTCTCCATCACCCTCCCGCAGGTCGTGCCCGGTCTTGCACGAGGTTCAGCGCTCGCACTCGCCCGATGTCTCGGCGAGTTCGGAGCGACCCTGACTTTTGCGGGCTCCCTCCAGGGTGTGACACGTACGCTTCCCCTCCAGATCTACCTTGCCCGCGAATCCGATACGGATCTCGCCCTCGCACTGGGGATGGTGCTCCTCTTCGCTGCGGCCCTCGTAGTGGGCGTGACGGAGACGATCGGGGTTCGTCGTCCCACCCCGATCCCTGCGGAGGAGGACTCCCTCGACACTGTGGGGGGCGAGTGTGCGTTCGGCGGGTCTTCTGACGCTCCCACTTCACCCTCCACGATTGGCGAGAACGGGCCTTTGGCCCGACTCGACCCGGTTGAGGTTGCGGTGCGCGGACGGATCGGAGTGCGCGGCTGGGATGTCGATTGTGTTCTGCCCGCAGGGATCGTCACCGCTGTCATGGGTCCCAATGGTTCGGGCAAATCAACTCTCGCGGGCGTCATCTCAGGCTCGATCCTCCTCGACGAGGGCGAGGCCCGCATTGGTCGTACCCTCATGAACGGGGAGGGTGTTTTCGTTCCGGCGCGTAAACGCGCGGTCGCCCTCGTCAGTCAACGTCCCTGCCTCTTCGGGTGGATGTCCGTGCTCGACAATGTGGCTTTCCCCCTTGTTGTGCGCCATGTCCCGAAGAAGGAGGCGAAGGCGGCAGCGCTCGAGCAGTTGCGCGCAGTTGGCCTTGAGAGCTTCGCAGATCGGCGCGCCGATGCCTTGTCCGGTGGGCAGGCCGCGAGGGTTGCGATCGCTCGAGCCCTCGTGTTCGACCCGGATGTCCTCATCCTTGATGAGCCGACGGCCTCCCTTGATGTTGAGGCCTCCGCCCGCGTCGCCTCTGTCGTGGCCCGGCGTCTCGCGGGTGAGCGGATCACCGTTTTGCTTATCACTCATGACCTTGTTGAGACTCTCGCCCTCGCCTCGAGGCTCCTCGTCATTGAGGATGGTCGGATTGTTGAGTCGGGTGAGCCTGCACGGATTGTTGCAGAGCCGACATCGCTTTTCGCCGCTCGCCTCGCGGGCCTCAATGTCGTCACGGGCGAGGCCCTCATCCCTGATCCCGCTTCAGGGATGGTGTCCGTGGATGTGAAAGCGGGCCTGCTCACCGCTTGTGCTGGCTGTGCTGAGGGGCTGGAATTGACGGGTGAGGGCGTCACTTCCACGAGAAGAGGGGCCCTGGAACTGAAAGGCATTGTCGAGGGTTCTCGGGTTGCTCTTCTGTTCTCCCCGGATGCTGTTGCCCTGTCACGTGAAGCATTAGAGGGCTCGCCGCGCACGGTCCTAAGAGGTCGAGTCCTCTCCGTGGAGGACTCCAAGGGAGTGCTGTCCGTTCGGGTTGACCTTGATGGTGCTGCGATTATGGCCCGACTGACGGCTGGAGCCTGGGCTGAGCTCGCTTTATCGATCGGTGATGAGGTCTGGTGCGCGATTAAGGCGATACAGGTGCGGGTGGTTCCCCTTTCCTGCCTCTGAGTCTGCTTTCCCGGTTCTGGACTCCTGCTGTTTCGGCGAGGAGGTGGATGATCGCTCAGGCCTGATGCCCAGCCCCTGCCGCCCAGCGCAGCTGTGTCTCTCCCCGTTCTGTGCTCCCGTGTCTCTATCCTTCAGTGAGAGCAAGTCGGGTGGAGGAGCTGAGCACACGCGTCAAGCCTCTGTCTCTCCTATTCAGCGAGGAGCGGTCTCTCCCGTTCAGCGAGGAGCGCTCGCACCCATGAAAGCGTCGACCCGTTCTTGGAGAATCGGTTCGAGCAGGTCAATGAAGCGTTCGCTCGGCATGGAGGCCAAGGGTTCGAGTTTCACGATGTAGCGCATCGAGGCGATCCCGTAGATCGTGCCCAACGCCAGTCCGAGCTGTTCCCCGAAGTCCTCTTCGGCTCCGAGGAAAACGCCGAGGGTGTCGATGATTTCTGTGCGGATGTAGGTCTGGAAGCGGCGGCTCGTGGCGGCGTCCGTCATGAGGGCGCGCATGAGGGCGAAAAATGTGTCAGCGGTGAGGGTCTCCTCGTAGAGGTGAACCGCATAATTGAGGACTCTGCGCGCTGCCCCTTCGGGACCGTCTGAGAGGAGGCGGATCGCTTCGGCCGCAGGGTCGAGGGGAAGATCCATACAGGCGCGGAACAGCTTTTGCTTCGATCCGAAGTAATAGGACACGAGGCCGGAGTCGCACTGAGCTCGCCGGGCGATGGCTCGGATGGTCGCGCCGTCGTAGCCGTGTTCGATGAACTCTGCGCGCGCGGCGATGCGGATCCGATCCTTGACTTCGCCGCGCGCCGCAGAAGGGCCCCGATGTCGGCGGGCAGGCGCGGCCTCGCCTCCTGGGTGTTCCTCGTCTTTCGGGCCCGCGTCGATTCCGCTCAACTTCTTTTCCTCCCCCGAGCCCTCCTGAGCCTCGGTGGCGTAGCGGGCGTCGGTGGTGGCCTCGTCCTCGCCAGGGCGCTCCTGAGTCTCCCTCGAATTGCCTTGTGCGTCTGCTCGAAGGCTCTTTTTGGTGGAAGTTCCCCAGGCTCCCGAAAGGATTTTCGTCATGTCAATGTCTCGTATTTCCTTGGCTGGTTTTCAACACTCCCGACTCTTGGCGCGCTTGTCGTCCTCGTTGAGGGAAGGTGAGAAGCGCAGGATTGAGCGCCTGAGGCGGAGGGTCTCCTTGCTCGCCGATTCTAATTTCCTCATGTTGGAAATTCTTTCGATTCCTCCTAGTTTCCAAGGTGAGGAAATATCGGAGGGAAAGCGATGCAACAGCCTCAGGCCACACGCCGCGTGCCGACGCCCGAGCGGTCCTGCTATCTCGGGATCGACGTCGGCTCGACCACCGTCAAAGCGGTCGTCCTCGACGGCGAGACAATCCTCTTCGCCGACTACCGGCGCCACAACGCCGATGTGCGCGCCGAACTCGCCCGCCTCCTCTCCGACATCGCCGAGTCCTACCCCGGCCTCGAAGTCCACGCCGCGATCACCGGCTCCGGTGGCCTGGCAACCGCGAGCGCCATGGGAATCCCCTTCGTCCAGGAAGTCATCGCCGGCACGGAATCGACCCGGCGCCTTCACCCCGAAGTCGACGTCGTCATCGAACTCGGCGGGGAAGACGCCAAACTCACCTACCTCCACCCGACCCCCGAGCAACGCATGAACGGCACCTGCGCGGGCGGTACCGGCGCATTCATCGACCAGATGGCGACCCTACTCAAAACCGACGCCTCCGGTCTCAACGAGCTCGCAGCGAAGCACACGCAGCTCTACCCGATCGCCTCACGCTGCGGCGTCTTCGCGAAATCCGACATCCAGCCCCTCATCAACCAGGGGGCCGCCCACGAGGACCTCGCAGCCTCGATCTTCGCGACGGTCGCCACCCAAACCATTGCCGGCCTCGCCTGCGGGCGCCCCATTCGCGGCACCGTCATGTTCCTCGGTGGCCCCCTGCACTTCCTGCCCGAACTGCGCCGCGCCTACGAAGAACTCCTCCCGAAGGCCGAAGGCTTTGTCGCTCCCGAGAACGCGCAGCTCTACGTCGCGATCGGCGCCGCCCTCCTCGCCGAACGTGAGCAGCGCCGCGCCCTCACCTCCCCCGACCCGAAAGACAGGGGCGAGGACGCCCGGCTTGTCTCCGAACTCGTCGACACTCTCTCCACCGCCACCATCGCCGCAGAATCCGCGCGAATGCGTCCCCTTTTCGCCACTGAGGCCGAACGCGAAGAGTTCCGCGCCCGCCACGCAAAGGAAACAATCCCCAAAGCGCGCATCGACGAGGCGAAGGGGCGCTGCTGGCTCGGCGTGGACGCAGGCTCCACGACCATCAAAGCGGTCCTCATCGACGAACAGGAGCGGATCGTCTTCACCCACTACGCCTCCAACGAGGGCGACCCCCTGGCCGCAGCCGTCGAGATCGTCAAGCGCGTGCGCAGCGAACTGCCCGAGGGTGCCATCATCGGGAGGAGCTGTGCCACCGGATATGGAGAAGGCCTGGTCGCCACCGCCCTGACAATGGATGAGGGCGAGATCGAGACCATGGCGCACTTCAGGGCCGCCGAACACATCGCACCCGGCGTCACCTCCGTCATCGACATCGGCGGCCAGGACATGAAGTATCTGCGCATCCGCGACCGGGCCGTCGACTCGATCAGCGTCAACGAAGCCTGCTCCTCCGGCTGTGGGTCCTTCCTGCAAACATTCGCTGAGACGATGGGCACCGATGTGCGCTCCTTCGCGAGCGCAGCGATGGAGTCCACTTCGCCCGTCGACCTGGGGACCCGCTGCACCGTGTTCATGAACTCCTCCGTCAAGCAGGCCCAAAAGGAAGGTGCGGATGTCCGCGATATCTCCGCAGGCCTGTCCTATTCGGTTGTGCGCAACGCCCTGTATAAGGTCATCAAACTCAAGGACCCCTCCGACCTCGGTGAGCGCGTCGTCGTGCAAGGCGGCACCTTCCTCAACGACTCCGTCCTGCGCGCCTTCGAACTTCTCACCGGCCGCGAGGTCATCCGCCCCGATATTGCCGGCCTCATGGGCGCCTACGGGGCGGCCCTCACTGCCCGCATGCACGACGAGGGCGAGGGGGAGTCCTGCTTGGCGACGATCGAGGACCTCGAGTCCTTTTCCGTCGAGACGAGCCGCAAGACCTGCCGCTTGTGCCAGAACCACTGCCAGATGACGATCTCCACCTTCTCCAACGGGGAGCGCCACGTGTCCGGCAATCGCTGCGAGCGTGGCGCCTCCCTCGAAAGGGTTCCCAAGAAGTCCGCGCTGCCGAACATGTATGACTGGAAGTACAAGCGGATCTTCGGCTACCGGCGCCTCACTGAGGACAAGGCCCACCGGGGCGATATCGGAGTGCCGCGCGTGCTCGGCATGTACGAGAACTACCCCTTTTGGTTCACAATGCTCAGTGAACTGGGGTTTCGCGTCATGATCTCGGGCCGCTCGAACCATGAGCTCTTCGAAGCGGGCATGGAGTCGATTCCCTCGGAGAACGTGTGCTACCCGGCCAAACTCGTCCACGGGCACATCGAATCCCTGCTCGACAAGGGGATCACGACGATCTTCTACCCCTGCGTCGATTTCGAGCAGAAGATCGAGGGCGCGGACAACCACTTCAACTGCCCGGTCGTCGCCACCTATCCCGAGGTCATCCGTAACAACATGGAGCGCCTCTCAGAGGAGGGCGTGAAGTTCATCAGCCCCTTCGTCAACCTCGCCAATCGCGACTACCTTCCCGCCCACCTGTCCAAGGCGTTCAAAGAGTTCGGCTACGACATCAGCGTCGAAGAGATGCGCGCCGCCCTGGATGCGGCATGGGACGAGGACGCCGCCGTGAAACGCGAGATCAAGGACAAAGGCACCGAATCAATCGCGTGGATGCGCGAGCACGGGGTGAGAGGCATCGTCCTTGCGGGGCGGCCCTACCACCTCGACCCGGAGATCAACCACGGGATCCCTGAGGTCATTGTCGGCCTGGGAATGGGAGTGCTCACCGAGGACTCTGTCGCCGATGGACGCCTCGAACGGCCCTTGCGCGTGCGCGACCAGTGGTCCTACCACTCGCGCCTCTACGAGGCAGCCGCCCGAGTCGGCGACGAGCCGGACCTCCAACTCGTCCAACTCAACTCCTTCGGCTGCGGCCTCGATGCCATCACCGCCGACCAGGTCCAGGAGATCTTGGAAAGCCGCGGCGACATCCACACGGTGTTGAAGATCGACGAGGTCTCCAACCTGGGGGCTGCGAAAATCCGTTTGCGCTCCCTCGATGCGGCGGTTGCCGAGCGCGCCGAGTCTTCGGCAACCATTGACACGAGCCTCGTCGACCCCTCGGAGAAAGCTGCCGCTGAAGAGCGGGCCCAAATCGCCGCAGGGCACATCGTCGAGCGCGCGGTCTTCACCGAGAAAATGCGCGAAGAAGGCTACGAGATTCTCGCCCCGCAGATGGCGCCCATCCAGTTCCGACTCGTCATGCCGGTGCTGCGCCGAGCGGGGCTCAATGTGCGCCTGCTTGAGCATACGAACCGGGAGACGATGGAGACGGGACTGAAATTCGTCAATAACGACTCCTGCTATCCGGCGATCGTCGTCATCGGCCAGCTCCTCGACGAGTTCGTCTCAGGGCGCTCCGACCCGGATAAGACCGCTGTCGCCATCACACAAACGGGCGGCATGTGCCGTGCGACGAACTACGCCTCCCTGCTGCGCAAGGGCCTGCGCGATGCCGGGTACCCGCAGGTCCCCGTCATTGCCGTGTCCGTCCAGGGCTATGAGGACAATCCCGGCTTCGCGATGACCACGCCGATGATCCACAAGACCCTCCAGGCGATTGTCGTGGGGGATGCAATTCAGTCAATGCTTTTGCGCGTGCGCCCTTACGAGGCTGTGCCCGGCTCAGCGATGAGACTGTACGAGCGGTGGAATGAGATCTGCACGGAGTGGTTCTCGACGGGCCGCTCCACGACTTTCGGCAAACGCCTCTCCTACTCGAAGCTCATCGCCGAATGCGTGCGCGAGTTCGACGCTCTCGAACTGCGCGACATTGAACGCAAGCCCAGGGTCGGCCTCGTCGGCGAGATCCTCGTGAAGTTCCACCCGGATGCGAATAACCACGCCGTCGACGTGATCGAAGCCGAAGGCTGCGAGGCCGTATTGCCCGGCCTCATGCAGTTCTTCCACAATTCGGCGGCGACTTCGCAGTGGGATCGTGAGAATCTCGGCATCGAGGGCCGGGGCAATCGCCTCATGCCCATCGCGCTATGGGCGATGAAACAGTACGAGCGCCCCATGCGCAAGGCCTTCGCGAAGACTAAGGGGAAGTTCGAGGTCCCCAGGGATGTTCACGACATGGCAGCGCGCTCCCAGGACATCGCCAGGCTCGGAAATCAGGCCGGCGAGGGCTGGTACCTCACGGCTGAGATGGTCGACATGATCGAGCACGGGTGCCCGAACATCATCTGCGCCCAGCCTTTCGCCTGTTTGCCGAACCACATCGTCGGCAAGGGCATGTTCCGCGCTCTGCGCAGCCGCTACCCGGAGGCGAATATCGTCGCCGTCGATTACGACCCGGGCGCTTCCGAGGTCAATCAGCTCAACCGCATCAAGCTCATGCTCTCTACCGCGATCGAACGGCGGAAGGACAGTGGTGAGGCCTCTGAGGTGCTCGAATTGCGGGGCATCGACTTTGAGTCCGAGGAGGGCTTCGGGTCTGAGGGGCTTCCTTTTGGCGCGTGTGCGTGTGGCAGTTCTGCTTGTGGTAATTCTGCGGGCGCTGAGGGCGAGGTCGCACGCTCTTGCAGCGGGGCTGGGTCTGGGGCTGAGGGATTTGAACGCGCTCAGCCTGTCTCGCTCGGTATGCCCGGTGTTCCTCCTCGTCGGGGAGTGGCCTTGCGCTGAGGAGTTGTTCCTTAGAAGAGCAGCTCACAAGTCATGCCTACTGATGCCCAGATCGAACACCGCAAGACGCTCATCGATGACGCCGATTGATGCTGTTACCCCCATTTTCGCTAGTGCGTGCTCATGTGGAACGGATCGCACAGTGCCATGATGAGTTGCCAGCGCCAGCCTGAGTCGGGCTATACTTTTTTGCACTGGTAGCGTGTCCGAGCGGCCGAAGGTGCAGCACTCGAAATGCTGTGTGGTGTCACAGCCACCCTGGGTTCAAATCCCAGCGCTACCGCCACCGAAGCCCCCGGGATTCCAAGGAAAACGGAAGACCGGGGGTTTTGTCGACTGCCGACGCGGCTCGAATCGGATCGGCTTCCGGAATCGCGGAGCATCATGCGGAACATCGTCGGGGACCGTCATGCGGAATGCGAGCGGTATCCCTTCGCCTGGCCGGTCGGCGAGTAATGCGCTCTGACCATGGTTAACGCGCCGCGATCAACAGGTTCGCGGTCTTGAAAACTTTGGTTTTTCTTCTGTAATGCCAGTGATAGAGTGCTCGAAAAAGGCTGCCCCATCAATCGGAGGACTTCGTGACGTATCGAAGAAAATCGACCCTCGTTTCCCTCGTTTCGGCGAGCGCTCTGGCCGTGGGAGGGATCACCGTCGGCGGCGCCGCTCCCGCATTCGCCGAGGGGGGTGATCTCCCCGTCGCCCAGTACGTGAGCAGCACGGGGATCCTGAACTGCGCAGAGGATCATACGAGTGGCACCTACAACGGTGTGCTCACGGCCGATGTGCCGATGACCGAGATTCTCAAGGGCCACGAGTCGGATATGGCGACTATGGCTGGGCTGAACGTCTACCCCTGGGATGAGACCAAGAGTCATATTGCCTCCATCAAGTACGCGCTCGACCTGCCGGCCTCGGCCCAGATCGGCGCGGTGACCACGGCTTCGACCTCGACCGTGGTTCCCGCAGGTGGAATCACGTCGTCGACCTCGGATACGAAGGTCGATTTCGACATGAGGCTCACGGATCAGAACTGGGCGGGGATTCTCAGCGCCTACAACACGGACAAGGCGAAGTCTCCGCTGCCCACCGTGACACTGACGATCCCCTACACCGTGACGGCGAACTCTCTCGCTGAGGCGCAGGCCGCTGATGGTTCGACGATCGCGGGGAATGGATCGTTCACCTTCTACACGGGCCGCAGCTTCCGGTCGTACAAGACGACCTTCAACGCCGATACCGCCTCGGTCCCGTACACCAAGGATCTCGCGAGTTGTTTCACCCCGGATCCGGATCCGAATCCGAACCCCGGCCCGGCGCCCGAGCCCGCACCTGCCGACGAGCCGCTCTCGGTGAAGCAGGATCTCACCGTCCCCGCCGACCTGGCGGGCGCCGAGGGGACGGGCGCTCCCGATTCCGAGCAGAACTCGGTGTTCCAGGCATCGGGCAAGAGCGCGAACCTGTCGCTGACCGGCGCCGTGTACCCGGATCCGGTCAAGGATCAGATGGTCGCCTTCGAGAACCAGTTCAACCAGTCGAACCCGGATTTCCCGAATATCGCTCTGAGCGATGTCTCCTACGCCTTCAAGGCCGTCTTGACGCTTCCTGAGGGCATGGAGTTCATGAGCCCCGAGTCGATCACGAAGAACTCGGTGAAGCTCGCCGGTTCGACCGATTTCGCCGTCTCGAAGGTCGAGGTCGTCGATCGGACCGCGACGGTCGACTTCGCCCTCACGGACGATGCGAAGGCGAAGATCACGACGTATCAGGCCCTGAAGGACGTTATCGACGCGATGAGCTCGCCGCTCACGGTCACGGTTTCGGGAGCGACTTTCTCCCAGACTTCGACTCCCGACACGGACTACACCGTGGTGGGCGAGGTCTCGGGTTCCTTCGGCGCTTTGGCGTCGAAGTCCGCCGCGACCGGCGGGAGGGACGTTCGCTTCGACCTGACCTGGACGGGTAAGCAGAAGGAGGGCCTCGCGGACGCGAAGACCCAGCCGGGCATCACCTTCACCACCAGGTACACGGCCCCGGCGCCCCAGCCCCAGCCCTACGAGCAGACGACGGATCTTCCTGCGGATATGCTCGGCGCCGAGTCGGGCGCTCCTGACACCGAGCACGACGCGGTGTTCGTGGCCTCGGGCAAGAATGCGAGCCTGACCCTGACTGGTCTGGTGGATGCTAAGACGGTGAAGGACCAGATGGCGCAGGCCGAGCAGTACTACAACCAGGTCTCGGATCAGTTCGGGGGCATCGCCTTGTCGAACATCGGTTTCGGTTTCACGGCCTCCTTCACCCTGCCCGCAGGGATGTCGATCCCGAACAGCGAGAAGATTCCCGGCGTGCACTTGACTGGTTCGGATCAGTTCGAAGTGACCTCCGCGATCGCGAAGGACGGCGTCGTGACGGTGACGTTCGATATGACGTCGGCGGCGAAGAAGGCGATCACGAACTACGCGGCTCTGAAGGCCGCCGTCGATGCTATTTCCCCGGATGGTCTGCAGGTCTCCGTTCCGGGCGTGACCTTCACTGACGACTCCGCTGCAGACACGAACTACACGGTCAAGGGCGAGGTGTCGGGGCATTTCAATGCGACGGCGTCGAAGTCCGATGGCGCGAAGATCGTGGACTTCAAATTCGTCTGGAACGGCGTTCAGCGCAAGGATCCGGATGGGACCGACGCCGCGAACGACGAGGGCATCTCCTTCACCGTGAAGTACAAGCCCACGCCGACGCCCGAACCGACTCCGGATCCTGCCCCGGCGCATTCAACGGTCGCCGGTAAGGCTTCGCGAGCGGTTCTTGCGGTGACCGGTGCGGATACCACTTCCCGGGTCGGTATCGCTGCAATCTTGGCGGCCTGCGGCGCTCTCGCCCTCAAGCGCCGTCGCCGCTGAGGTGGAGGGTCTTTGAAGATCGCCGGGGGTGTCGCCAGGAGTGGCGACACCCCCGTGGCGTTCCATTGGGCTCTTGCCTCCGAGGGGTGAGCTCCTCGAAACTCTGTCAAACGAATGACAGGGTCGCTATGCTCCAAACATGACTGAGGATTTCCTAGCGCTCGCCCTCGCCGCCGAACGCGACTCTCGTCCTCGTGGGAATCCTGACGCTCGCCGGCCTGTCCGCGCTTCATAGCCTCGTGCCGCCCCCGGGCCGCTCATCGCGATCGACGCCCTTGGCGCGGACCTGGGCATCACCCTGGGCCTCGGCCTTCTCGTTGCGGTTCCGACGGTCATCGTTTCCGGTCCGGTCGCCGCGCGCTTCATGGCGCGTTGGATCCCCATCGAGGCAGGCGCTCCTCTCGGAGCGGAGTCTTACGTCGAGGTCGGGAAGCGCCCCTCCTTCTTCACCTCGATCGCCGTTGTCCTCCTTCCCGTGATCCTCATGCTCGGCCGCACCATCGTCGAGACCCTCGCGGGTGACTCCACGGGGGCTTGGATCTACCGGGGAGCCATCTTCCTCGGTCAGCCGATCGTCGCGCTGCTCCTCACCATCCTCGTGGCGATCCTCGTCTTCGGAGTGATCCCCGGCCGCAGCGCCGAGGATGTCTCCTCGATGGTCGGCGCCTCCCTCGGACACATCGCCGACATCGTCCTCATCGTCGGCGCCGACGATGGATTCAAGTAGCCCCTCGTCGATTCGGGCATCGCCGACATCATCGCCGCATGGATCGAGCAGACCGCCGTTTCAGCACTCATCGCCGGATGGCTCGTCGGCGTCGCCGTCCGCCTCGCAACCGGTTCCGCGACGGTCGCGACCATCACTGCCGCGGGCATCATGGCTCCTCCCGCGGGGCAGATGCCCCCTGTCGATGTCAGCCTTCTGGTCCTCGCGATCGGTGCGGGGTCGGTCTTCCTCTCGCATGTCAACGACGCGGGCTTCTGGCTCGTCAAGCAGTATTTCGGCGAGACCTTCAAGACCTGGTCGCTCATGGAGACCCTCCTCTCCGTCGTCGCCGGTGCGGCCATCGTCCTCATTGGAGCGTCCTCGGAGTCCTCTGATCCGCCTCTGGAGCGCGAGCGATGCACCCCACAGGTCCGACGCGGATTCGGCGGCGCCCGCTGCGACATCGGATGCCCCGGCTGCGGCGCTCTTCAGTCCAGAAGCCGCCGACCGGGTGAGTTCTGCAATGGTGGGGGTCTGTTCAATGGAGCCGGCCTGAGCGAGGACCGAGGCGTACTCGGCTGCATCGACCCCGGGCGGAGGCATCTCGCGCAGGTGGACGAGCAGGCGCACCGACTGGCTCTTGAGGACTACCAGGGTCATGGATCCGGAAATGACCCCGCCGGCAACGGGGACAGCCTTGGTGACGGTTTTCGCGAAGGAATCCTTCGTCACCTTCACCCCGATGAAGGCCAGGGTCTTCTTCATCGGCGTGTACCACACGGTCTTCGTCAGAGCCTTCTTCGCAATCTGCTTCCGTACCGCAGGCCCAGCGACCTGAGACGCAAAAGAGCTGAGCGTCGTCGCAGCGCCGCCGACGCCCATCATGACCCCGAAGAACAGGGCGAGGCGCCCAACGGTCTCGTCGTCTGCCTCGTCGAGGCCGGAGAGCAAATCCTGCCACCCGTAAAGGTAGGCGAGTTTTTGAATGATCCTCAGAGCATGGACGTAGTACTGCGTGATATCCGCCGGCACGGTGGCAAACATCGCAAATCCTCCCGGCAGTCCCGCCGCGAAGGACATCGCTGCGGATTTTCGGGTCTCGAAGTCGATCGTCGAGGCCGCCAACTCGTCGAGGCGGTCAAGGGCGATTCCAGCGCTGAGTGGTGTCGAATCCAGGGCGATGCCGATCTGGGCGTCCGAGGCTCCAAGCTTGCGCAACTCCTGGCGCAGGTAATCTTGGCGGGACACTGCCACTCCTCGGATGCGGATGACTTTGGAGAGGAACTCGATCGCGTATTGCTGTGCTTGTACATCCTGCTTGGCGGCCATCTCGGCAAGGGGTGAGGCCGTCGCAAGCTCGTCAGCGGGTCGCGCCTTCATCCCTGGAACGAGGTCGGCGTGGTCATTCATGTCATTCCTTCGCGGTGGTTTGCTCGGCGAACTCGAAGTCGATGGAGGCTTTGGGGTCGACTGCGGTGATGATTCCGGTGAAGAAGGTTTCGGCCTGGGAGCGCAGGTGCTGTTCGTTATCTGCAATGAGCAGTGCGCTCTTATCTGTGACGATCCTTGAGTACAGGACGCTCTCGTCAATGTCGGCGGTGATGAAGCTGAGGATGCCGTTCGCGGTGTCGATCTTCTTGAAGGGGCCTTCGCCGTCCTGATTGCTGAACTTCATGCCCATGAACTTGAACGCGGGAATGCTGACGCTGTACGAGTGTTCGCCGGTCTTCATAATGTTGACCTGCGTTCCGTTGATGCAGATTCGCCTGGTATCGGTACTGGAGGAGGACACTCTTTTCGGTTCCGGGCACTTTCCAGCCGCCGAACAGTTCTGCAGACTTCTCCTCCTCAAGAATGCCGGTGATGTCGAGGCTGACGAGCGTGATGTCCTGTTTGAACTTGAGGTATTCGACGGTTTTCGTGTCGTGGGTGTCCGTCGAGATCCCCGCAGTGAAGAAGCCCGTGATGTAGAGGGATGAGGATGCGCCTCCATCGATGAGTAGCAGCGCCGCCACTCCTCCGGCGATGAGCTTCGTTTTGAAACTGAGTGGATTCCGTCTCCGGGCGATGGCCCCATCGGGTTGGCGTGACGAGCGCGCGAATCCGCTCGGATCATCGCCGGGTGATAAGGGTCTAAAATCCGCGCGGGGGATGAGATCATGCGAGGACTCCTGGCTCAGTGTGAGGGAGACGACAGAACAATACCCCAGTCACCTGCGAATGCGGTCACAAGCGACGCGATGGGAGGAAGGGTAGGTCGCCTTCTTCCCTCTGAAGTCTTTTCCATCGCTCTGTCAAACGTGTGGCATAACTGATACCCTCGCCGCATGACCGAGGATTTCCTTGCGCTCGCCCGCGCTGCCGAACGTGACTCTCGTGCCCGCGAAGACGCCGACTATCCGATCTTCCACGTCGTCCCGCCGGTCGGGCGCCTCAATGATCCGAACGGCCTCATCGTCGACGGCGACGCCTATCACGCCTTCTTCCAGTACACCCCCGAGTTCCCTAAGAAACTCGTCTACTGGGGCCACGCAGTCTCCCGCGATCTCGTCCATTGGGACTACCTGGAGCCCGCAATTCTGCCGGATTGTCACCAGGACGCGAACGGTGCTTATTCGGGCACAGCGATCGGCGTCGAGGGAGGTGTTGAACTTTGGTACACGGGGAATTACAAAGACCCCGAAAGTGGTGAACGCGAAGCGACCCAGTGCCTCGTCGAAACGAGTGACCTGAAGAGTTTCCACAAGACCGTCGGCCCGATCATCACCCGCCAACCCGAGGGCTACACCGCCCATTTCCGCGATCCGCAGGTTTGGCAAGATCCTGACGACCCTGCTGGTTCGTATCGCATGATGCTCGGCGTTCAGCGCGAGGACCTCAGCGGAGCGATCCTTTTGTACCGCTCAGCCGACCGGCGTCACTGGGATTTGGAAGGCGAAATGACCTTCCCCGACGCCGGGGGAGCTTTCGATTCCTTCGGCTACATGTGGGAGTGTCCGAATCTTCTGCGCCTGCGCGACGAAGAAAGCGGCGAGACCTCTGACGTCCTCATCTTCTGCCCCCAGGGGATTGCGCCCGAGCGCGAGGGCTTCGAGAACATCTTCCCCTGCGTGTACATCGTCGGCTCACTCGTCGGAACCGAGTTTCGCAGCGCCGACGGTTCCTTCGAAGAGGTCGACCGAGGCTTCGAGTTCTACGCCCCCCAGGCCTACGCGCGCCGCGCCAGCGGCTGGGGTCGCAATGCGGAAGACGAAGAGAACCTTCTCCTCGGCTGGGCAGGTAATGCGAGCGAAGACGACCAGCCCTCCATCGCGACGGGCGGCTGGGTTCATGCTCTCACCAGTCCGAGAGTCCTGAGCCTGCGCGCTGGACGCCTGATTCAAAGGCCCTTCCTCCCCGGCCTTTCGCTCGAAGAGAAGGCCGCCACAGGTGCGAGGGCCGACCTCGATTGTGGGATAGTTCCATCCGCTACCAACTGCGAACCCGCTTCGGCCTCGTGCGTCGCAGAGTCTGCTTGCGATTTCAAGGAGATCGAAGCCCTGTCCGGCTCGCGCTCGTGGAGAGTGAAGACTTGCGCCACGATCGACGAGGGCGGGGCCCTCGAGTTCGATATGGGCGAGGATTGTGGCCTCACAATCCGGATCGAGGCCAATCGTCTGCTCGTCGACCGCTCTGCTTCGCGCTACCCGCATGGGGGAAGCCGCGTCGTGACTCTCGAAGCGGGAGACGTCAATTCGATCGAGATTGTGCACGACCGTTCCTTGACTGAGGTGTTCTGCGGGGATGGACGCTTGGCTTTCACCTTCCGTTCTTTCTTGAATGCTGGAAGCTCGGGTCTTCGGGTCCGTGTAGAGGGGAATGCGGCTCTGGAGGGCTTCGTTTCGGCGCGTCTTGACTGAATGTGCAGCTCAGGCACAGTGACGCTTCACGGCTCTTTGTGGGCGCGTTGTAGCTATGGGTGCGCTGGGCGGTTTCACCCCCTGAAAGCGCAAAAAGTCAGTCAAATCGTGATGTTCAAACCCTTGCGCGAGCTTCCAGGGCGTCCGTAGTATGTCAAACGATTGCTATAGAGCCCGGGGCGCGCTGGTGACGCTGTTGCCCAGCGTCCGGGACCACCGAGAAAGGAACGTGGATGGCAATGGATCACGCCAAGGTGGCGTCCGAGGTCGTCAAGGCCGTCGGAGGGGCATCAAATATTAACGCCGCCGCTCACTGCGCCACCCGTCTGAGGCTCGTCCTCGCGGATGAATCCAAGGTCGACCAAGCGGCCCTCGACGCAGTGGATGACCTGAAGGGAACCTTCGCCGCCGGAGGAATGTTCCAGATCATCGTCGGCCCCGGTGATGTCGACGTCGTCTACCAGCGCATGGTGAGCGACCATGGTGTCCGCGAGGTCTCCAAGGACGAGGCGAAGGAAGAAGCCGAGCAGGGCGGCAATCTCTTCTCCCGCTTCATCAAGATGATCGCCGACATTTTCGTCCCGGTTCTGCCGGCCCTTATCGCCGGTGGCCTCATGATGGCCCTGAACAACGTCCTCCAGGCCGGATTCTTTAACGGCAAGTCGATCATCGACATGTACCCGGCTGTGGCCGACTATGCGAGCCTCATTAACCTGGTCTCAGCCGCAGCCTTCGCCTTCCTCCCCATCCTCGTCGGCTTCTCCGCAACCAAGAGGTTCGGGGGCAATGTTTACCTGGGTGCCGCGATGGGCGCAGCCATGGTCTCCGGTTCCCTGCTGTCCGCCTACTCGATGACCGATCAGGATGCTGCTGATGCCTTCTGGGCCTTTACCGGCGCCAACCCCACGTGGCACCTCTTCGGCCTCGAGGTCGACAAGATCGGCTACCAGGCGATGGTCATCCCGGTGCTGTGCGTCGCATGGATTCTGTCCACCATTGAGAAGTGGCTGCACAAGCGCCTCTCCGGTACCGCCGACTTCCTGTTGACGCCGCTCATCACCATGCTGGTCACTGGCTTCTTGACCTTCGTCCTCGTCGGCCCTGTCACCCGTCAGCTCTCGGTGCTGCTCACCAATGGGCTCGACTGGACCTACAACACCCTCGGAGTCTTCGGCGGCTTGATCTTCGGCTTCTTCTACAGCCCGATCGTTGTCACCGGTCTGCACCAGTCCTTCCCCGCAGTGGAAATCCCCCTTCTGCCTCAGAACGGCGGCCCCGGCGACTTCATCTTCCCGATCGCCTCCATGGCCAATGTCGCTCAGGGTGCTGCGGCCCTCGCGGTCTTCGCGAAGACCCGCGATGCCAAGCTCAAAGGCTTGGCTGGTGCTGGTGGCGCATCCGCTGTCTTCGGTATTACCGAGCCCGCGATCTTCGGTGTCAACCTCCGACTCAAGTGGCCCTTCTTCGTCGGCATGGGTGCTGCGGCGATCGGCTCGGCGGGCGTCGCGCTCCTCAATGTTCGAGGCGCTGCCCTGGGAGCCGCAGGCTTTGTCGGCTTCGTGTCGATCCGTACCGCTGACATCCCGAAGTACCTCCTCCTTGAGGTCATCGTCTTCGCGCTCTCCTTCGGCGCCACCTTCGTTTACGCTTCGACTCGTGGCAAGGCCGATATGGAGGCTCGTCCCGCCGCTGCTGGAGACGCAGGCGCTGTCCCGGCGCACGTCGCAGAGCCCACTGCAGTTCCGGTTGCTGTCGGAGCCGTTGGCGGAGCTGCTGCTCCCGCCCCTGCTGCAGCTCCCGCGCCAAAGCCTGCGATCATCGGCGATGCCACTGATTACTCGATCACCGCACCCCTTGATGGCCAGATCGTTCCTCTTGAGCAGGTGAAGGACGAGTCCTTCGCTCGTGGGATGCTCGGTCCGGGCATTGCGATTGCGCCCACCGGAGGTCAAGTCGTCTCGCCGGTCGACGGTGAAGTGACAGTTGCCTTCGCGACCGGTCACGCCTACGGTCTCAAGACCGCATCCGGTGTCCAGATCCTCATCCACATCGGTATGGACACGGTTGAGCTCAAAGGCAAGGGCTTCACGTCTCGTGTCGCCAAGGGCGATATGGTGCGCCGCGGCGATGTCCTCGCTGAGGTTGACTGGGATGTCATCCGCGAGGCTGGCTACGACACGATCACCCCGATCGTTGTGACGAACAAGAAGAAGTTCGAGGCCGTCACTCCCGCCGCTTCGGGTCATGTTTCCTTCGGAGATGTGATCGTCGAGGTCACTCCGAAGGCCTGAGCCGGAGGATCACTCGCTGGGCTCCGAACCGCCAGAGCGGTTCGGGGCCCTGTGACGCGCAGAGGCCGTGCTGTAGAGCGTTGAGCTGCTGGAGTCGGGCGGTGGATTCCTAGGTCTTGGGGCCCCGGGCCCAGGACTCAAGGGGGCTGAACCCCCGGGTTGGAAAAGTCGCGGCCTCGGGCTCACTGATCTAGGAGGCGAGGCCGATCATCCCAGCCGCAGCGCCGAGCTCATTCTCGCGCTCGGATCTAGGGGCCGAGCCCGGGGGGAAAGGCCGGGCTCGGCGACTCAGACCGTCAAGCCCCAGGCGTGGAAAAGTCACGGCCTCGCGCCCTCAGCTTGGAAAAGTCGAGCCCCGTGACTCAGGCCGTCGAGCCCTCGAGGAGTTCCACGGGGAACTCCACGATCTCCCCGATCTCAGGGATATCCGCCCCGCCCTCAAGCGGCGCAGAGTTCACCGCATCGATTCTGCCCAAAAGCAGACGCACGGCCTCGCGCGCCATGTCCTCGATCGGCTGGCGAATCGTCGTCAACGTGGGAAGAGCACGACGCACCGCCACAGTCCCATCAAAACCGATCACTCGAAGCTGCTCGGGCACCAAAAGATCACGCTGACGAGCCCACTCGAGGACCTCCGCTGCGGCCAGATCATCCGTCGCGAACACGGAGTCGATCATCCCGATGGCACCATCCAAACACTGAGCCATGAGGGCCGGACGATCCGCAGGAGCTGTGTGGAAGGGAACCTCGAAAACAATGGGCTCGATGCCCGCCGCTTCGCAGGTGATGCGATAGCCCCGCTCACGCAGGTTCAGACCATGAGAACGAGAGGTGAGAAGAGCTGGGCGTCGTGAGCCGCCTGCGAGGAGTCGCTCGGTTGCGAGCCTGCCCCCGGCCTCGTTATCACAGCGCACATTCGGAATACGAGGGGACAAGGAACGGTCGATCGTCACGATCGGCATGCGGATCGATTGGTATTCCTCGAGATCCTCGTTGTGAGCACCGGAAATGATGCCGTCAACGCGGTTGCCGATGAGGAGATTGAGATAGTCGCGCTCGCGGTCCGAGCGACCCAGAGAGTTGCAGATCAGTACTCGGTAGCCGGATTCTGCGAGCGCGTTCTCAACAGCGACGGCGATCTCGCCGAAGAAGGGAAGGGCGACTGTCGGAACAATCAATCCGATCGTGTAGGTCCGCTTGCCATGTAAGGCTCGGGCGACTTGGTTCGGCCGGTAGCCCAAGGTTTTGATCGCTCGGGCGACCTTATCCTTTGTGGCCTGCGAAAGATAACCGCGATTGTTGAGGACTCTGGAGACGGTTGTAAGAGAGACTCCAGCCTCTTTGGCAACATCGGCAAGAGTGGGCTCAAGACGGCGGTCCACGCACCCTCCTTTCGAATGACTGAGGCAACAGACATGAACAGTTAACTTACTTTAATTCGTTCTGCCTGATCCTGAGGAGGTACCACCCTGAAGAAGCGGCGAAGAGAGCACTTCCTGAGACAGGACAGGACAGTTTTGTGAAGGACTATCCCCTGATTCTCGGGAGAACGCTCATCCGCGTCGCGAGATGGCGAACAAGTGAAGATTCGTGCGTCTGCCCAATACCCCTCCCCATACAGGTGCTCAACGATTAGCATGACACCAAGGTCGCCCATCCACCGTGGTATGGGTTCAACTGGAAGGAACCTTCATGATCTCCCGCACTGTCGTCGTTGCCTCGTCTGTCGGCCTCCACGCCCGCCCCGCCGCCCTCCTCGCAGAGGCCGTTGACGACTCCGGCGTCGACGTCACCATTGCTTTCGACGGCGAAGAAGCAGACGCCGCTTCACTTCTCGAAATCATGACCCTCGGAGTTGGCCACGGGGATGAGGTCACTCTCTCAACCGACGACGACAATGCCGGTGCGGTCCTCGACTCCCTTGTCGAGCTGCTCTCGCGAGACCTCGACAAGGAGTGAGCATGGCAAGCCCACACGCAGTTCTTCACGGCATCGGTGTTTCTGCTGGAACCGCAGCAGCGAAGGCCGCCATTGTTCGCCCCGCCCCCGGCGTTGATGAGAACGAAGCCCCCTGCACCGATCCGGTAGCTGAGGGCGAGCGCGTTCGCGGTGCCCTCGCCGTCGTGTCCGCAAGCCTGAAGGAACGGGCCAAGAATGCTCCCGAAGAGTCAGCTCCGATCCTGAAGGCAACCGCCCAACTTGCGGCTGACCGTGGCCTCGCTAAAGCGATCGATAAGAAGCTGAAGAAGGGGCTCGGCGTGACCCAGGCGGTCCACGCCGCAGTCGAAGAGTACGCGGAGATGCTTCGTGGCCTCGGCGGCTACATGGCCGAGCGCGCCACGGACCTTTACGACGTGCGCGATCGTGCGATCTGCGAGCTCCGCGGACTTCCCGCTCCCGGTGTCCCCACCTTCGAGGAGCCCGTTGTTCTCGTCGCACGCGATCTCGCGCCTGCGGAGACGGCCACTCTTGATCCTGAAACGGTTAAGGGCATCATTACCGAGGTCGGCGGTCCGACTTCGCACACCGCGATCCTCGCCGCACAGCTCGGCATCCCGGCAATCGTTAAGGTCGCCGGAATCCTCGAGGTGAACGAGGGGGATCTCCTCGCTCTGGACGGCGGTGTCGGCGAGGTCGTGGTCTCCCCGACCGCTGAAGAGGTTGAACTCCTCGAAGAGCGTTCACGTCGTCGTGCCCTTGCTCTCGCCGGTTCCTCCGGTGAAGGCGCCACTTACGACGGCCACCGGGTCAAGCTCCTCGCAAATATCGGCACCGTCGATGATGCGAAGAGGGCTGCCGAGGTCGATCTTGAGGGTGCGGGCCTGTTCCGCACGGAGTTCCTCTTCCTTGATCGGGCGGAGGCTCCCTCTCTGGAGGAGCAGACCGACACCTACACGAAGGTCCTCGAGGCCTTTGGGGAGCGTCGCGTTGTTGTGCGCACCCTCGATGCGGGCGCTGATAAGCCTCTGTCCTTCGCGAACCTTGGTGAGGAGGAGAACCCTGCGCTTGGGCGAAGGGGTCTTCGCCTGTGCCAAGTCCGTGAGGACCTTATCGATACGCAGCTTGCCGCCCTCGCTGCCGCGCATGCGAAAACGAAGGCTGAACTGTGGGTCATGGCTCCGATGGTGGCGACCCTTGAAGAGGCCGAATGGTTCGCCGAGAAGGCGCGCGCCGCTGGCCTGCCGAAGGTTGGCATCATGATTGAGATTCCGGCTGCCGCGATCCGTGCAGACCAGATGCTCTCGGTCGTGGACTTCGCTTCGATCGGTACGAACGATCTCACGCAGTACACGATGGCCGCGGACCGTATGGACGGTGAACTCGCACCGCTGCTCAACGCATGGCAGCCCGCGGTTCTCCAGATGATCAAGTTCGCGTGTGAAGGGGGCCGTGCCACCGGCAAGCCGGTCGGTGTGTGCGGCGAGGCAGGCGGAGATCCGCTTCTCGCCCTCGTCCTCACGGGCCTTGGTGTCGCTTCGCTGTCGATGGCTCCTTCGAAGGTTCGCGCTGTGCGTGCGGGCCTGCGCATGCATGATCTGGCGACCTGTCAGCAGATGGCAGCCTTCGCGGTCGATGCTCCGACTCCTGAGGAGGGGCGCAACAATGTCCTCAAGCTCGTCGCGCCCGCGATGCAGGCGCTGCTCTGAGTAGACAGGTGCTGCGTAGAAGAGGGCAGCTGCTGCGAATAGGCAGGTGTTCCTTTGAGGTAGTACGAGCGTTCACCTAGAGGTTTGCCTGCGAGGTTTCCCTTGTGATGCTTCGCTTGGTGAGGGGAGCTGAGTAAGGCTCTCGGGTGTTCGACGTTTCCGCCCGGCTGGTCCTCCAGCCGGGCGGATTCCTTTTTACGAGGAGGCATTTTGGGGATGGGGCCGGGAATACGTGGCGAAGCGGGGCTGCTGGTTTTGTTGAGGCCGGGCTGCTCGCCTTGCTGAAGGTGGGGTCGCTGGCCTTGCCGAGGGCTGGGCTGCTCGCCTTGCTGAGGCCGGTGGGTGGCCCGTTTTCTTCGAATCCTCGCAGCGGGCTTGTGGATGCTTCCCCAGGAGGGGTAACAGCTAGTGGAGGGTTTGACGAATTCAGGAGGGGATATAACCCCTCCTGAATTCGTCAAACCCTCCACTCGTGTAGGAGCCTCGTAGTGAGGTTCGTGCTCAAGGTTCGCGGGCCAGTCTGTACTCAAGCTTCACGGGCCAGCCTGTACTCAAGCTTCGCGGGCCGACCTGCACTCAAGACTCGCAGGGCCACTCGCGGCCAAGGCACATGCGGACAAGCCCGCTAAGTGCCCAGCGATAGAGTGCGAACGCTCACCCGCTCAAGAATCAGGCGAGGACGAGACCCGTGTACTGGGTGCGGGCGCGCTCGAAGCGGGCGGCGACATCGGCCCAGTTCACGACGTTCCACCAGGCCTTGACGTAGTCCGCCTTGACGTTCTGGTAGTCGAGATAGAAGGCGTGCTCCCACATGTCGAGCATGAGGAGGGGAACGGTCGCTACGGGGATGTTGCCTTGCTGATCGGTGAGCTGGAAGGTCACGAGACGCTTGGACAGCGCATCCCAAGCGAGGACACCCCAGCCCGAGCCCTGAAGTCCGAGGGCGGCCGCGGCGAACTGGCCCTGGAACTTCTCGAAGGAGCCGAAGTACTCGTCAATGGCTGCTGCGAGTTCACCTTCCGGACGCTCCTGGGCGTCAGGGGTCATGTTCTGCCAGAAGATCGTGTGGTTCGTGTGACCGCCGAGGTTGAACGCGAGGTTCTTCTCGTAGAGGTTAATGGCGGCGAAATCGCCGGATTCGCGTGCCGCTTCAAGCTTCTCCAAAGCAGCGTTCGCACCGCCAACATAGTTCGCGTGGTGCTTGTCGTGGTGCAGTTCCATGATCGTGCCGGAGATGTACGGCTCGAGGGCGGCGTAATCGTAGGGAAGATCGGGAAGGGTGTAGACGGCCATGGTCACTCCTCAATGGTGTCGATCGGCGGCCCCAGCGGGCCTCACAACACCGAGATTACAGGCCCTTAGTCCTAACGTGCGAGGGGATGATGCGTGACTTTCAAGGCGTTTTCAGGCTCTTTTCTAGGCAGGCACGCGATCAGCCCCCGCAGGCCTCTCCTGACCAGGCCTTTTGCGTGCAGACCTTTTAAGCGCGAGCCTTTGTCCGTGCCAGGCTCTTGCCCTCACGCTGTTCTTCCTAGCTTCCCCGGGCAGCACTCGGCATTAGTGGGCCACACCTCACGCAAGCGTGCATCTCAAGCACTGGCACGCCTTCAACAGTTTGCGCCTCTGAACGGGGGCGTGTAGAGAAACCCCCATTGCCTCCCTGAAACAAGCGGGCCCGTAACAAGGAGAGCACGTAGCAAACAGCCCCCAAACAAGCGAGCCGCGCACAAGGACCTTCTTGCAAGAAGCCGCCTTCAATCGGTATTCCTCAGCCGCCTCAGCCTTCAGCGGCTCGCATCCGCGCCCTCGTCCTCGTTGATCGGAGCGTGTCTTTTGGGGATCAAAAGGGATATCCCGAGCCAGGTATAAGCGACGAGCGCACCCCAGGCGAGGCCGAAAACGCCCGAGAGCGCTGTTTCCATCGTCCACGTCGCTGCGCCGCCGAAGCGCTCGACTGCGGTCATGGCGTGTTCGACGAGCTCGTGCAGGAAGCTCAATCCCAGATCTGACACAGAAGTGATGACGATGTGCCCGCCAACCCAGAGCATTGCGACCGTACCGACAATGCCGATGATCGAAAAGACCTTCGGCATGACGGTGACAATCCCACGGCCCAGCGCAGCCAGCGGCCCTTGGCGTTTGGAGAGGTGAAGGCCGAAGTCATCCATCTTCACGAGGAGCGCCACAAGGCCGTACACGAAGAAAGTCATGAAGAAGGCGACGGCGATCATGATGCCGATTCGTACGGTATTCGAATTAGCGTTGACGTTCGCGAGGGAGATCAAAATGATCTCAGCGGAAAGGATCAGATCGGTTCGACTTGCGGAGGAGACGATGCCCTTTTCAAGTTCTTCCGCGCTCGTCGCTGCAGGCGCATCCTCGTGGCTGTGTTCGGGCAGGAGGTGGAGCTTGACAAGGAGCTTTTCGGCGCCCTCGAAAGAGAGGAAAGAACCGCCGAGGAGGAGCAGGATCGGCAGCATCCACGGTGCGAGCCAGGTCAGCAGTAGTGCGAGCGGCAAGATGATGGCGAGCTTGTTGATGAGGGAGGCGCGCGCGATCTTTTTGATGATTGGCAGTTCCCGGCTCGGGTCCAGTCCCGCCACGTATTGAGGAGTGACGGCGGTGTCGTCAATGACGACGCCCACGGCTTTCGAGGAAGCTTTCGTCGCACCCGCGGCGATGTCGTCGAGGGAGGAGGCTGTCGCTTTGGCGAGGGTTGCGATGTCGTCGAGGAGAGCGATGAGTCCGCCGGACATGACCGTCCTAATTTTCGAGGGCGAGGGCGCGCTGCGCGCCAGGGTTAATCATGCCAGGCGAAGAGGGGAGTGCTCTTCTTGAGGACGGGGAGGGGCTTCTCGAAGACGGGTTTGCTCTGCTCAGCGTGGGGAGTGCTCAAAAGACCGAATCAATCAAAGCGCGCCATCGCGTGTGCTCTTCATGCGAGGGGTCTGCTCCTCCCAGAGGCCTTGATCCTTTATCCGCTTTTGTAGTCTTGTCGCCATGACGCCCCCTGAACTTTGTTCCACGCCGAAGACACGTTCCACGCCGAAGACGGAGCCAGCGCTTCTAGTGCGGGCGCGCGCCGATTTCGAGGCCGCTTCGTGGAGCCTCGACACACTGGATGTTCTCCTGTCGGATCGAGCCCGTAGCGCGCTCGCACGCGATCAGCGTATCCCAGCGCTCGTGGAACTCGAAGGGCGCAGTGATGCTGCGTCAATCCTCACCAGACTCTTCGTCCTCGGTGATGAAGTGAACGCCGAGGAGCTCGAGGCCGCGCTGCCGACGCTCGGCATTGAAGGTGCGAAGGAACTCGCCCTCGTCGAGGCAGTGGGCGGGGATTCAGGGGTTGCGGGGTGTTTCATTGCCCTCGTGGATCTGCGTCCTTATGCGGTGATCGCCCCTGACGCCGACGCCGAAGAGGGAACTCGCGAGCTCAACTGGTGGATCGCCTCGGATCGCACGAGTATGCAAAGCGGGTGCGCACTGCCTGCGGATCATGTGCTCGGTGTGGGAGGCGCGTCGACAAGCCTGCTGGAAATGACGATCCGCGAGCCGTTCGACTCCGCCCTCGACATGGGGTGCGGCTGCGGCATTCAGGCGATGCACCTGAAGACTCACGCCAACACGGTTGTCGCAACGGATCTTTCGCCCAGAGCCTGCGAATACACACGCTTCAACGCAGCCTTGAACAGGCTCGACATCGAGGTTCGTGAGGGCTCTCTTTTCGAACCTGTCGCGGGTGAGGCCTTCGACCTCGTCGTGACCAATCCGCCTTTCGTCATCACTCCGGAGCTCCTGCGCGGCGATGGGCTCTTCGAATACCGCGACGGCGGGATGCGTCGCGATGAGCTCGTGCGCAGGGTCGTGCGTGAAGGGCCCGAGTGCCTCAAGCCGGGTGGTGTCCTCCAGATGATCGGCAACTGGGAGATCTTCGAGGGCGTCGACCCCGATGCCGAGTGGTCGAAGCGCCTCGAATCCTGGTTCGAGGCCCTTCCCGTTGATGCTTGGGTCGTTCAGCGCGACGTTCTCGATACCGCGCAATACGTGGAGATGTGGCTGCAGGACGCGGACCCGAGTGACGAGGTCGGGGCATCGGACCCGAGTGAGCATTCTTCGAGCGAGCGGGACGCGAGTAGGCATTCTTCGAGCGAGCGAGGCCTGCTGGAGAAAGCGTCAAGTGAGCATTCTTCACCTGAGCGGGCGTTGTCGAAAGGTGCCTTAAGGGAGCATGCCTACCGGACATGGCTCGCCGATTTCGACCTTGCGGGCGTTGATGGTGTCGGCATGGGCTTCATCGCGATGCGCAAGCATGTGGGCGACGAGGCTGAAGGCGTCATCCGCTTCGACCTTGGGCTCGCGGGGGCTCGACCTCGAGGCGAGGACGTGCGCCGAACCCTTGATGCGCTGCGCCTGCCGGAGGATTTATCTGGGCTCAGGCTCGTGCGCGCCGATGATGTGACTGAGGAACGCCACTATGTTCCGGGTTCTGCCGATCCGATGATCCTCATCCTTCATCAGGGCGCTGGATTGGGGCGCTCGATCCGGGTGGGGACGGCGACCTCGGCGATCGTGGGCGCATCCGATGGGGAGCTCGAAGTCGGGCAGATCGTGGCTGCGGTGGCTTTGCTGACCGAGCGTGACGCAGCTGAGATCACCCAAGAGGTTGATAAGCCGCTGCGAGAGCTCCTCCGTGCGGGAATGCTGAAGATCGTGGAGCAATGACGGGCCTCGTGCTGGTCTGAACTCGCTCCTTGTGCAGCTAATGGAGGGGATGGCGGAGTGTGGAGGGGTTATATCCCCTCCACTTGTCGTGAACTCCTCCTCTGAGCGCCAAACCCGCCAGGAGTCAACGCCTCTCACACGTGTGCGGGCGGGGGTTGCGCGGGTCACACGTGTGCGGGCGGGGGTTGGCGAAACACCCCGCAACCCCTGAATCCGCGCCCACGTCACACGGGTGCGGGCAGGGATTGGCAGAATAGGCAGCGCAAATGCGAGCTGAGCTCGGTCATGACAGTGCCAACACACGGGGTGAGAGACAAGGAGAGCATCTGACCTCAACATGGGTCGACACCCCGCACGGATGTGGACGAAGCCGGAAACGAGGGCCCGGCGTTGTAAGGTCACCCTGCGGGTCAAAAACAGACTCGTGGAGGTAATACGCGGAAAGGGTGGAACATGGGGGCGTCGAAGCTGGTCATCGTGGAGTCTCCCGCGAAGGCAGCGACTATCGAGGGATACCTCGGTCCCGACTACCATGTCACCGCCTCAATCGGCCATATACGTGACCTCCCGCAGCCGAAGGACCTCCCGACAGAAATGAAGAAGGGCCCCTACGGGCGATTCGCCGTTGATGTCGAGCACGGTTTCACTCCCTATTACGCGGTGAACCCGGATAAGAAGAAGAAGGTCGCGGAGCTGAGGAAGGCCCTGAAGGAATCTGACGAGCTTTTCCTCGCAACTGATGAGGACCGCGAAGGAGAGGCGATCGCCTGGCATCTCCTCCAAGTCCTCAAACCGAAGGTCCCCGTCAAGCGAATGGTCTTTCACGAGATCACGAAGGAAGCGATCACTCGCGCCCTGGAAAACACTCGTGAGCTCGATACCGCTTTGGTTGATGCTCAAGAGACCCGCCGCGTCCTTGACCGCCTCTACGGCTATGAGGTTTCACCGCTCCTGTGGCGCAAGATCCGCCCCTCCTTGTCGGCTGGACGAGTCCAGTCGGTTGCCACACGCCTCGTGGTGGATCGCGAGCGCGACCGCATGGCGCATGTTTCCGCTTCATACTGTTCCATCTCTACTCGCATCGAGGCCGGGGCTGAATCCTTCGACGCGCGCGTCACCCACGTTGATGGTCGCGCCGTCGCCGGAGGTTCGGACTTCTCCGAGAAGGGGGTTTTGAAGGAGAAGGCAGAAAAGGCGGGGGTGCTCCACCTGGATGAGGCTTTTGCCGCTTCCATCGCCCAGGCTTTGGAGGCTTCGCCCTCGTCGATCATTGAATCGGTGACGCAAAAGCCCTATCGTCGTCGCCCGGCTGCACCCTTCACGACCTCGACGCTCCAGCAGGAGGCTTCGCGCAAGCTGCATTGGAATGCGTCTTCGACGATGCGCACGGCCCAGTCCTTGTACGAGTCGGGATACATCACCTACATGCGAACCGATTCAACCGCCCTGTCTTCCCAGGCGATTCAGGCAGCGCGCGCTCAAGCAGCGGAGCTCTACGGTGCCGATTCCGTGCCGGAGAAGCCTCGTTTTTATGGGAATGTTTCAAAGGGCGCGCAGGAGGCGCATGAGGCGATTCGCCCGGCAGGTGATCATTTCCGCACCCCGGCGGAGGTTTCCTCGCTGCTCAGCAAGCAGCAGCTCGCACTCTACGACTTGATCTGGAAGCGCACGCTCGCTTCACAGATGACGGATGCGCTGGGCTTTACTGCGACGATCCGCGTGCTGACAGGGATTTCGGTCGAAGGCGAGCGTCACGATGTCATTTCTTCCGCTTCGGGCACGGTGATCACCCACTCGGGTTTCCGTCAGGCGTACCAGGAAGGCCGCGATAAGGGCCGATACGATCAGGAGAAGGACTCGGGCTCGGAGAAGGTCTTGCCGAATGTTTCCGAGGGCGAAGACGCTGATGTCGTCGAGGCGAAGCCCGAAGGGCATGAGACTCAGCCTCCTGGGCGCTACACGGAGGCGACTCTCGTGAAGACGATGGAGGAGCGCGGCATCGGCCGCCCCTCCACCTATGCGGCGACGATCCAGACGATTGGAGACCGGGGTTATATCGTCCACCGCGGGCAGTACCTGGTGCCGACCTGGCTCGCCTTCTCTGTGACACGTCTTTTGGAGGAGAACCTCTCCAATCTGGTCGACTACGACTTCACCGCTTCAATGGAGACGGACCTCGACCGTATCGCCGCAGGTGAAGAGTCGGGTGAAGAGTTCCTGTCCCTCTTCTACCTCGGAGCCAATGGCGAGGGCGATGCAGACGGCTTGAAGTTCCAGGTCGAATCCCTCGGCGATGACATTGATGCGCGGGCCGTGAACTCGCAGGAGGTGGGCGAGGGCGTCGTCGTGCGCGTCGGCCGCTACGGTCCCTACCTGGAGAAGGCGGACGGCACACGCGCGAATCTTCCCGAGGATGTCGCGCCCGACGAGGTCGACGCGAAGAAGATCGAGGAGCTTTTCGCTCTCGCCGCTGATGATGGACGAGAGCTCGGCATCGATCCAGCAACGGGGCACACCCTCATCGCGAAGAACGGTCGCTTTGGCCCCTACATTACGGAGATCCTCCCAGAAGAGGAGGAGCCCACGACGAGTGCGAAGGGAAAGAAGAAAGCTGCAGCGCCTAAGCCGCGTACCGCATCGCTCTTCAAGTCGATGGACCTGAGGACGGTCACCTTGGAGCAGGCCCTTGAGCTCTTGTCCCTTCCTCGTGAGCTCGGTGTCGATCCGGCGAGCGGCGAGGTCATTACCGCGCAGAACGGTCGTTACGGCCCCTACCTGAAGAAGGGGTCGGACTCGCGTACCCTGTCGAGTGAAGAACAGCTCTTGTCGATCACTTTGGATGAGGCGCTGGCGATTTACGCGCAACCGAAGACACGAGGGCGTGGCGCGGCCAAGCCTCCGCTTCGTGAGTTCGATGCGGATCCGGTGTCCGGTAAGAAGGTCGTGGTGAAGGACGGGCGTTTCGGCCCCTATGTCACTGATGGTGAAACCAATGTGACCGTTCCGCGTGCGGAGAGCGTTGAGGATCTGACGCAGGAGCGTGCTTTCGAGCTTCTGGCGGATAAGCGAACGAAGGGCCCGGCCCCGAAGAAAGCGACGAGGACGACGGCGCGCAAGACTACGGCGAAGAAGACTACGAGCAAGAAGACGAGTACGAAGAAGGCTTCTACGAAGTGACTCGCAGGGCTCGCCCGCGCTCTGAGTTTCGAACTTTACCCGCGTCTTGAGGTGTGGGCGTGTTCGTGTCCTGGGGGACTCGCCCGTTCCCTGGGTTTCGAGGCTGGCTCGCGTCTTGAGGTGTGGGCGCTAGGTTCTAGTGGTGCTTGCAACGGAGTCTTTGTGTAGGGGGTTCGTTGTGGCTGATCTTGGTCGTGTTTTTGTGGGGCTGGGCCAGCGCGCCGGAGGAGAGGTGAAAGATCACGGCTTGTCTCCTCTCAAGGTGCAGACACGATCCTCCGGTGTTTCGCCCTCTTGATGTGTGAGCGGAAGGCGGCGCTTGTGCCTTGACGCGGCGGAAGCGGCGCTCCATCTTCTTCTTTCGAGGGCTGGAACGAAGATGCCCCTGGGGCATGCGAGGATATGAGGCATGGAGCGAGGGACTGCGAACGAGGCTGCGATGGCAGAAGGCGTGTTCATCACCTTCGAAGGCGGTGATGGCTCAGGCAAGTCGACTCAGATTCAGCGTGTTCGAGACTGGTTCGAATCACAGGGGCGACAGGTCAGCGTGACTCGTGAACCCGGTGGGACGGAGCTTGGCAAGGAAATCCGCAGGCTCGTCCAGAACGGACCGGAGGATGTTGATCCGCGATCAGAGGCTCTGCTGTATGCGGCTGATCGCGCTTATCACGTCGCGACGAGGATTCGTCCTGCCCTTGCACGTGGGGAAGTTGTTCTCGCGGATCGCTACATTGATTCCTCAGTCGCCTACCAGGGGGCCGCGCGCTCTCTGGGCGTCGATGAAATCCGTTCGCTCTCAGTGTGGGCAACCCAGGGGCTCAACCCTGAACTCACTTTCCTCCTCGATCTTCCTCCCGAGGTTGGGGCGCGTCGTCGGACGAACGCTCCTGACCGTCTTGAACGTGAGTCCATGGAGTTTCATGAGCGGGTCCGGCACGAGTACTTGCGCTTGGCTGATGCGGAGCCGGATCGGATCATCGTGATTGATGCCGTGGGCACGCCCGACGAGGTCTTCTCGGAGATTCGTGGTGTTTTGGAAGAACGCTATCCGCATAGTGCACCATCCGCGTTGACGGGTGAAACCCCTTGTATGGGTGAAGCCCCCTGCATGAGCGATGAAACGCCCTGTCCGACCGAGGTGGATGGGGCCGCTGCCCCAGATACTGCCGCTGCGTACGGCCCTGCTGCCAAGCTCGCATCGGGCTCTGACGCCGAACCTGAGTCGAGCGCTGCGCCCAAGCCCGGGCCTGTGGCCAAGCTTGAGTCGAGTCCCACTGCCACGAGCGACCCCACCCCTGTGGCTAAGCCTGCGTCCTCGTCGAGCACGGACAGTGCAGCGCCCTCTCTCCTTTCTCTTCTGGGCAGCCAGGAAACCCTATGGGCATGCGAAGAAGAGGACGTGCTCTTGTGAACCAGGCCCAACCGGTGTGGAAGAGCCTCATCGGTCAGGAAGTTGCCGTCGCGAAACTTAGCGACGCGGCGAGGAGCGCGAGGAGGATCCTCGCCGCGCAAGGAACGGGCGCTGAGCGCATTGACGCGGACCGTAGCGCCATGAGCCACGCCTGGCTCATCACGGGTCCACCCGGTTCGGGGCGCTCCAATGCTGCGAAAGCCTTCGCTGCCGCTTTGCAGTGCGTCGGCGAGGAACCCGGATGCGGAGTATGCCCGGGATGCCGGACGACCATGCTCGAAACGAACGGCGATGTGCACTTCGTGCGCACGCAAAAGACCATCATCTCCGTGGATTCCGCTCGGGGCCTCGTCAATCGAGCGCAGGCCTCACCCTCGCAGGGGCGCTGGCGAGTCATCCTCATCGAGGACGCCGACCGTCTCAATGAGCAAGCCGCGAACGCTCTGCTTAAAGCCATTGAAGAACCGCCTGAACGGACCGTGTGGCTGCTGTGCGCCCCAAGCTCAGAAGACATGATCCAAACGATTCGTTCGCGATGCCGACACTTGGTGTTGAGAATCCCCTCGGTTCACGCCGTCGCCAAACTCCTCATGCAGGAGGGCATTGCGGACGAGGCGACCGCCCTCGAAGCTGCGCGCGCAGCCCAATCGCATATAGGGAGGGCTCGTGGACTGGCCAAGGACCCCGAGGCCCGTCGACATCGCCGAGACATCATCACCGCACCCGCGAAAGTACGTTCCGTCGGTGAGGCGGTGTTCGCCGCAGAGAATCTCTGGAAAACCGCGAAGGCTGATGCGGACGCTCGCACGAAAGAAACCGATGCGCGTGAGCGTGCTGAACTGTTGCGGGTGCTCGGCCTGGAAGAATCCGCTCAATCGACGCGCATCGCTAGGGCGCAGCTCCGCCAACTCGAGGAGGAGCAGAAACGACGCTCGCGCCGTGCGCTCACCGATGAACTCGACCGGGCCCTCGTGGATCTGCTCTCGATCTACCGGGACGTCTTGATGATCCAGTTGAACGCCGATCAGGAGCTCATCAACTCGGATCTGGCGGATCTCGTGCACGAGCTTGCCCAAGAATCAACACCACGCCAGACAATGACGAGAGTGTCCGCGATTGAGCAAGCGCGCCGCCGACTCCTCGGCAATGGTCAGGCGCAACTCGTCCTCGAAGCGATGACGGTGTCCCTGCACCCACAGGCCTGAAAACGTGCAAGGAGAGCGTCCTTCGAACCACGCCGCTTCGATCCACACCGGGAGTGAACCGGGCCTGCAGTTCTTCGTCTGAGTCCCCTAGTCTAGGGGCCATGAAGTACTCGAAACCCGCTCTCATCGCCTCTGCCATAGCGGTGGTCTTCGCTGTTTTTATGGCGACCACGATTCTTGTGGTGACCGTCTGGAGTGCGCAAAGCATCGTGAACGCTGGAGGAAGCAATCCCGATCGCTCGTGGGCAGAGTCGGAGCACTACACAGAACCGGATCCGGTGACAGCGTCAAATGCCGAGGATTTCTACGCCCAGAATATTCACTGGGGCAGTTGCAGGGCCGATCAAATCACCGATGGCGGCTCTGCTTCGAAGAGTTCTCTTTCCGAGTATCAGTGCGCGCGCTTGTATGCGCCCCTTGACTGGGAAGAGCCTGCGGGAGAACAGATCACCTTGAGCCTTGCGATCCACCGTTCAGGTAGTGAAGGAGCGCCCGCCCTCTTCTTCAACCTCGGCGGCCCCGGTGGCGCGTCTGTGAACTCTATTACGTATCAGGTTGAGGATAGCCTCGGCAAAGACCTCGTCCAAAAATACGACATTGTCGCCCTCGACCCTCGTGGTGTTGGCGAATCCACTCCACTGAAGTGTCTGAGCGATGCTGAGCTTGATACCTACAACGCGACCGGCTCCTTTTTTGGAGTGAACTCCAAGCGCGAGGAGGAGACCCCCCAGGAGATCGTTGAGTCGAGCACTCGTGAGCTGACTTTCCTTGCCGATCACTGTGAACATCGATCGGGTGACCTGTTCGCGCACATCGACACTGTTTCCGCTGCGAAAGACTTCGATATGGTCAGAGAGGTGCTCGACCAGCCGAACTTCAACTACCTCGGCTACTCCTATGGGACCTTCCTCGGTGCGACCTATGCGGAGCTTTTCCCCGCGAAGACGGGCCGGATGGTCCTTGATGGTGCGATTGACCCTTCGATGAGCGTCAATGAGGTGTCGGATCTGCAGATGCGCGGTTTTGAAGACTCCATCGGGCATTGGATGGACATCTGCCTGGCCTCGAAGTCCTGTCCCTTCACAGGGGATCGGAGTGCGGCACTCAAACAGTTGAAGGACTTTCTCCTCGGCCTTGATGAGGAGTCGCTTCCCACCTATGACCGAAAGCGTCCCCTCACCATGAATCTCGCGCTGGGAGCAGTGATCGGCACAATGTACTCGGAGGACACCTATCCGGTTCTCACTCAGGCTCTCTCTTCGGCCCTGAAAGATGATGATGGTTCGCAGCTGCTCTACATCGCGGACATTCTCAACGACCGAGAGGATGATGGCTCTTATTCTTCGAATGGTACGGAGGCTCTCATCGCGATCAACAACCTTGATTACGAGGCCGCAGGCACGATCGAGGAGTGGGAGCGAGACGCTGAGCTCCTGAAGAGGGAACTGCCTGTTTTCGGCACTTGGGCGGGATACGCCTCTGCAGGCCTCGACACTTGGCCCACGAGCCATGCTCAGCGCCAAGAGATCCACGCGAAGGGTTCCCAGCCGATCGTCGTGGTCGGTACGACGCATGATCCGGCAACCCCCTATGTGATGGCGCAAAGGCTTGCGAGTCAGCTCGACGCGGGCGTGCTTGTCACCTATGACGGCTGGGGGCATACCGCATATTCGAAGGACGCTGGTTCCTGTGTCGTCGGTGCGGTCGAGGGTTATCTTCTTGACGGTACTGTTCCGCAAAATGGGCTCACCTGCTCCAAATGAGCTCTGAAAAATACTCTGGCCCGCACACCAGCAAGAACTTACTGTGCGGGCCAGAGCATTTTCCGGGCACTGCAGCCCAGACATGATGACTTCTGTGGAGCTGTATCGGCTCGCGATCGTGGGCGTGCATTGAGGTTTGGAGGTCAAGTCCTGTGGAGTGGTGTAATCGTTTTGTGTCCTTCGGGTTAGGTTATGCGCTGAGTTGGAGTGGGGTGTCCTCCTGTTGGGTGGGTTGTGGTGTGAGTCGTGATCTGGTGAGGATGTCGAGGCTGAGGTAGCGTCGGCCTTTTGCCCATTCGTCGTTTTGTTCGGCCAGGACGGCTCCGACCAGGCGGATGATTGCTTGGCGGTTGGGGAAGATTCCCACGGTGTCGGTGCGTCGGCGGATTTCGCGGTTGA
>ERZ772764.83-NODE-83-length-63330-cov-4.661699_pt1 | contig 63330 bp, 61 predicted proteins | sample MGYA00512163_ERZ772764 | MGnify/ENA primary metagenome ERZ772764 (study PRJEB29015, sample SAMEA2737903) | human oral metagenome | biome: human oral; feature: human-associated habitat; material: dental | place: China | collected 2094 ... | reverse complement strand
CTTCTTGTGATTTCCGAAGTCTCTCTCCCGGGCGTTTGATCTCCGCAAAAGCTACTCTACCGCCCGGAATCAGCACAATTCGATCGGGCACGCCGACGCGCCCCGGGGAAACAAATTTCAGCGCCAGCCCGCCGGCATCTTTGACTGCTTTCACAAAGGCGCGTTCAATCTGTTTTTCGGCTATCGTTTTATCGGATTCGAAAAACCTGGATAAAAAAATTTTCATTTTTTCTCTTTCACCCCTTAACAAACTTGCTGCAACTTTCTACGCGCGCGTATATACTTTTTTGAAATTAAGGATTTATATACATATTTATCTTAATTTCAATATCTCTATACAAACAAAGTTGCAAAGTTGCATATACCTGTTATCCGTGATTCTCTAAGGATTGCCCCGCAACTTTAGAAAGTTGCAGAAAGTTGCAAAGTTGCGCTTTTTCTAATATTATTTTAATCACTGCAACTTTCTCCCCCCTCGTGCAACTTAGAAAGTTGCAGTAAATTTTTCCGAACGAAACCTTTTTGTGCTCCGTAATGTACAAATCGGATACCCCCCTGGGGCTGTTCCCAGCCTTCCATCTTTCGCAAAATGTCATTGATTTCTATTGACTGCGTTCGAGTCAACTTTTTGGGATCACCGTTCAGCAGCTCTACCCAGATCTCCATGGCACAGATACGGTCACGCTGTACCGTCCCTTCAGGCATATCCAGCCCATCCCCGTGGATGAAATCGCGGCGCTCTCCGAGATCCAGCTTTGCCCAGTTCTCCGGCAATGGTCGATCTACAAAGTCGTAGATCAGCCCTGCCAAGGGGCTCTCGTCCGTGTGTGCCTCCTGCAGCTCCCTTGCGATTGACTCCATGCAATCATTCAGATACAGCGGCTCGCCACCCTTGAAGGCGTCGACGGCCTCCGCCCATATCTGCCCCACAACGTCATCCGTAAGCTCCTCAAAATGAGACATCTTCTGCCGCTCTTTGTCCACCTGCATCGGCCACCAGCGGCGGCCCCCTGTCTGGTCGCGAATAAAGTCCGCGCGGTTGGTCGTCGCGATAAAAATGCACTGACGCGGGTACCGCTCTGTCCGGCGCCCGTAAGCGGCCCGAAACGAGTCTTCTTGCTTGGAAATGAACTGTTTGACGAGCTCGAAGTCCGCTTTACGAATAGCCGCAAGCTCGCCCAGCTCGATCAGCCAAAAGCCCTGTATATGCTCCATCGCATCTTTGCCCTGGACGGTCACAAGGCTATCGGAGTGCCAGCCGTGCGCGAGTTTCCGTACAAGGGAGGTCTTGCCCTGCCCTTGTTTGCCGATCAGCGTCAAGACGGTATCGAACTTGATGCCGGGCTCAAGCACACGGCCGACTGCGGCAGCAAGCGTCTTGCGGGATATGGCACGGTTGAATTCCGTGTCCTCTGCGCCGAGATAGTCGATAAAGACGGTGTCAAGGCGCGGGATGCCGTCCCACACGAGCCCCAGAAGATACTCCTTGAGAGGATTAAAAGCATGGCGTGTCGTGACCTCGCTGAGAGCGTCCTCGATAACACTCCTGCCGCGGATGCCGTAAATCTCTTCCATGTAGTTGCGGAGCGACGAGTCGTCGCTGTCGAGCCAGACCGCACTCCTTTCTCGCTTACGCCACGGCGGATCCTTCAGAACGACGATCCGATGCGCGAAGTCATCGACCGTGGCAGTTCCCCGCAGTGCGGGGTCATTCTCAAGAATCAGTTTGACGTTTTTAGCGGTACTCTCGTATTTGCCCCACTTGTTAATGTCCATCTGTGTGAGCCAGCTGTTATCCTGCGGCCCCTCATCCTCATCTTCATCCTCGCCCGTGAAGTCCTGTCGCGCCTCCGCAAGGCGCTCCTCACCGATAGAGACCTTGACGCGCTCGTCACTTGTCGCAAGCTCCTGCATCGCTTGATAGCTCGGCAGACGCCCCGGAGGTGTACTCGGTGCCGCGTCATCATCACGATCGCGGAACTTATGGATACGAACGAGGTCAAACGCATTGACCAACTTACCGCAGCAAGGATCCGTCGAATGATGACTGAAAAGGAATTTTCCGTCCTCATAGACCACCGCCCCCGCCGCTGAAGTACCGGCGGTATAAGTGTATCGGTCATCGCCTGCACACGGCTCGTAGACACCGGGAAGGAACGTCTCCATTGCCTCTGGTACGGTGTACGTCCTGCAGAACGCGCCGACAATTCCTTTCTTGGTCGTCGGATCTTCCTGCTTTGCCGCAGACTGCCGTATCTCCGCATGCACACGCGAGCTCTCTGGCCACTGTGACTGATCGCGCCAGTCCTCATAACGAGCAAGCCACGTATCCGCATCGAGAAATGCGTCGTCGTTGTACGCAAAGATGTATTCCCCATCGATCGGCGTGGATGGCCAAAACATCAGCCGATGTGGCTGATAGGTCGTGTCGTCAAACTGCTCGATGTCAATGTCAGCCGCAACACGACGTGCGATGGCCTGGTACTCATCCGGTGATACCGGGCGGCTGAGTGGTAAAACGAGGCGCAGGCGGGGCTTTTCTGGCGTGTGCTTGTGTGTGCTGTAAATCACCGCCGCCGGGCTCTCGAGTGTGAACATTACGAGATCCCAGAAGTCCAGCTGTGCAAAGTCCGCATCGAGCGTCAAAATGCACCGGCTTGCAATGGTCTCCGCCGTGCGACGGCCATTTTTTAGGACTCCTCCCACGAACCCGCCTACATCCTTAATGCGGCTCTGCTCGGTCTTGGAGAGCTTCTTATATTCGGCGACGGTCTCGTTCGTCCGCTGCGTCTCGCTGAGACGGCGGACAAGGTCAGACCACATCAATTCTTGTTTTTTCCATTTTTTATCCATCCGTGAGCGCCCCACCGCAATGCTGAGACGCGCGTCGTACCGGAGCGCAGGGATGGTGTTTGCTTGCGTACTCATGACGCTAAGTCCGCATAAGCAGTGTTGGAAACGTTTCTAACGGGCATCAGCACCGCGCCGCCATGTGCAGTAGTGATTAGCAATGGTTCGTTTTCTCGTGCGGGTGCGTAAAGTGCTGCATCCTCATCCCGATCTTTGATATATGCAATTACATTACTAAGCAGCTGCGCATCATACATACCATATACACGCTTCTCTACCATATCCAGCGGCTCTGTGGTGACGTAGTAATAGAGCTTTTCGATGTTCCCGCCATAAACGGCTACATGTAAACCATGATATCTATCCCACACAAGGGCAAGATACGCTCTGCTTTCGTTGAGCGCCTTAACGGTACGTGCTACAGTGAGAAGCCGCGCTATTGCTTTATCATTCAGCTGTGCGCAGGTGCTGTTAGCTGTTATCTCTGGAACGAATTTTTCCGGTGTCAATTCAGCGTATTCCACAATCTCTCCTGTTTTAGGGTCGACCATTCCTACCTTGTTTGAACCGTGCTGCGCCCAGATCATACTGGAGCCGTTGACTGCATAAACACGACCATCGCCGCGATAATGCAGGACGCCACACTGTGGGATTTCTTTTGCGTTTAAAAACTTTTTTACATGTTTCATAAACGTGATCATGACAAAACCTCCCTATGCGATCGCCGCAGCCGTTTCCGTCGCGGCGTCACTACTACGAATATCCGAACAGTCTTGATACTTTATCCCTGTAGTTTTTGCCCATTCGATAATTTTGGCGTTAATCTCTACGTTTTTGGATACTGGGCGATTGCGGTCTAACTTTGCTTGGCGAATTTCTCCGCGGGTAACTTCAATGCACGCGATCAACCGGCCCTGAGTGTTTGCCATGAGCACGATGTTCGTCTCTCCGCTACGCATCCGTGATGCGTAGCTGCCGACGCAGTTATGCAGTGTCTCTCCGGCATCGTAAAGCGTCTTGGCCTGATCTGGCAGAAAAAATCGAATACGGTCAAGCTGCATTCCCAAACGACGCCGGATTGGTTCGGTCTCCACGTCTATGGCGAAGTCCGGTTGATTTTCACGGCGTTGCATCAGCGCTAACCAATCGTGGAGATCCTGAATCCGTGGCGGGTGAGCCCTGAGCTCAGCGAGTATAGCGTCGCTGGCATCAGTAATGAGACGCGCGGCGTCGTTTACTACCCACGACCTACTTCTCGTGATAAGCCGTAGAAGTTCGATCTCTGTGTAATAGTCGCGTATGTTTAATAGCCCGGGATGGGCATGGATTCTCGTATATCCCACATCCTCGGAATCGCTAAAATGCGGGAAAGCTTTCATAGCTAAATCCGATCTCTTAAATAACTGGTGGCAAAAGATCAGCCGCTGCAGCGTGAAAGGGTCGTTCGTAAGAACACGACGTACGGAATGTGTATCTGGAAGCGCTGTGGCTCGAATGAGTCCGGCGACTGTCCCCTTCGTTTTCCGGAGGATATCCCAGTCCATATTTTCGGGGAATTTGTATCTTTGTGTTAATTCCACAGCCGTTCCCAACGGGCGCAGATTCGGTGCATCTACTAAAAGCATCCGGTATGCAATGTTTACGATAGGGAACAAGAGCCAGCCCAAGGACTTACCCGACGCGCAAAATAAAGATGACACTTTATGTCCGACGTTCCGTTCTAATTTTTTATGCACCGTCTCTCGAAGAATCCGGAGCAGATCTATCACTTCTGATTTTTGCTTAATGATTGATTGGTGTGCGAAAAGGAATCGAAGCACAGAGGTAGTGCTTAGTTTATAGAGTGTTTTCGGGTGGCCCGGCTCTAAAGTTAGGTTTATTTTCTGGTCTTTATTTTCCATTGACCACGTCGTTTTTCGTTTCTTCGTGTCAAAACGGAACTCTTCTTTATAGGTACTCTTACTCCAAAACCGTCCCGTGGAGCTGTCATACCCTGTTGGAGCGATTCTGATACCGTTGGCTATGAGTTTTACGGAGTCTTTGAATTCGTAAAGACGTATACGCATGGTAATTGGTCCGACTCCGTCGTTACGTACATATAAATTGTCTGCGTTGGAATCGCCGAAGCGTATCCGTGTGGCGCATTCCGGGCAAACAACAGATGTGGACTCGCACATGCGGAAGCGCACTGGAATCTTAAAATCTTGGCCGCAGTTTGAGCAGTGATGAAGACTTTCCTGATGGCTGTCTTTGAGAACAGAAGAGTATGATGAAAACATTTTTATGATATGAACTTCACCGATTTGCATAAGCGCCGCCTCCTGTCAATCCAAAAATGAGAGATCATCATCGGACAGCATTTCCTGCGTCTTCGGCGGGGCTTCTTTTTTAGCGGTAGACGTTTTCGCCCGGGATTTTCTCTTTTTTGGCTCCGCAGTTTTTGGAGCTTCAGGCTCTGCTTTTACGGGAGGTTTCAGTCCTTCTTCTATTGCGATGGCCGTCTTGCATGCCCGCTGCATATCAGTAATATAACCACGCAGGTGCTGTACATCTTCCTGGGGTACGCTGTCTACACCTCCCTCTGTTTCGGCCTTATCGACCAACCCCGATAATTCCTCTAAAATTTTAAGCTGCTGCTCCATCTGGTTCTTTATCATGATTCTTCCTCCTAATCTTTTTTGTAATAGTCCGTGATGTATCCGTCTGCTGTGAGCTTTAGCCCTGACGCCCAGTCAATAGGCTCACCCATGATCCGGCAAACCTCTCCTAAATCACAGGTGTTTTCCGGCTGTTCGATGATAACCTCGTCGTGTACGTGCATGACAATCTGGTACCCGGCCTCTTCGAGTCGGGTCATAGCGACGGCCAAGCAGTCCCGGGCGATTGCCTGGACAATGTTCTCGACGAGTTTCCCCCCATAGGTGCGAAGGCGCGTCCATTTCCCCGATGTCTGCTCTGATCCTGCGTAGGTCAGCCCGATACGGTCAAAGTCTGGATCCACTTCTATTTTCGGCTGGACGTAAGCGAGGGAGCGGCCGCCCGGAAGCCGTAAAAACAGCATCCCCTTGCGGCAGGTAAAAGTAATTCCGTGCCGCAGTTTGACGGTTTCTTTCTTCCGTACTGCCTCGATGGCCGCGTTTCCTACGTCATACCAAAGCTGCTTGATGTGTGGACTGGCTTTGCGCCAGTTATCTACGATCTCTCGCAGCTCCTCGTCACTCAGGCCGAGCTTATCCGCGCCCATTGCTTTGAGTGCGCCGATACTGCCTTGGTATCCCAGCGCGAGCTCTGCGATCTTGCCTTTCTGCCGCAAATGACCGTTAACGCCGTGCTTTTCCACCGGCACACCAAACATCTTAGACGCCGAGGCGCAGTAGATGTCCCCGCCGTCTGCGAAAACGTCCATACGCCATTTTTCGCCCGCCAGCCACGCGATCACACGCGCTTCGATCGCGGAGAAATCCGCAACCATAAAGCGGTATCCGCCGCGCGGGACAAACGCGGTGCGAATGAGCTGAGAGAGTACGTTGAGCGGATGCGCATAGATCATCTCGATCGCATCCGTATATCCACTGCGTAGGAGTGCCCGTGCGTCGTCAAGCTCTGTCATAGAGTTGCGCGGCAGGTTTTGCACCTGCACGAGCCGCCCTGCCCAACGCCCTGTCCGATTGGCTCCGTAATACTGGAGCAGGCCGTGTATGCGGCCATCGTCGCAACGTGCTCGCTGCATCGCCTCATATTTCTTGACTGATGTCTTGCTCATGAGCTGTTTGAGCTGCAGCATCTCCTTGACTGCGGTTTTTTGCACCTGCGTCATAAGTTCGGGTAGGTTATCCTTGGTGATCGATGCTGGGAAAAATCCCTCTTCTTTCTCGATCCAGCGCTTGAGCTGTTCCCCGCTGCCTGGGTTTTGTAGTCCTGTGAGTTTAGCGGCTTCATCCATCAGACGTCCCTTAAAATTAGTATCAAAGGCAATCGCTTCCCGGACGAGCACCAAGTCAACACGTACGCCTCGATCGTTGATGCGCTGATCAAGATCCCAAAGCTGCTGTTCTGATGTCGGCATCGGATAATTTGTCAGTCGCTCTCGTATTGTTCGTTCTGCCACAACGTCTCGAACACAGTATTCTTTGAACGTCGCCCACTTTTCCGGCGCATGATTCGGTAGATTCCTTTCGCGACCACCGTTGGCCTTCGTCGGCTTGCAGGGCTTGCAAAAATACGTAATAAGCTGTTTACCGACGCTCATTTTTGCTTTATCTTCGTCGAGTTTCAACGCTTTTGAAACTTTTTCAAGGCTTCCGGGAAGTCCCAGAGTTAGAGCGTGCACCATCGTGCAGGACCACCCAGCTGGGTCAAGGAACTGAAACGGAGAAGTAGTCGGATCCATCCGATGCAGATAATGACTGAGAACGGTACGTTCAAACTGTGCGTTGAAAGCGCATTTTTTGATTGTGTTGTCTGTCAGTGCAGTTAGCACATCGCCCGGAAGCACCTCGCCTGCTGTAAAGTCAACGATCTGCACGGGTTCGTCGTTCCATGCGTAGGCGAATAAAAGCACTTCGCAATTCTCGGCATATTTATAACCGCCGGCCTTCTTTATGTCGAGGCCGCAGTAAGTTTCGATGTCTATAGATAACGTCATGGATATGCACCTCGTGATAGAAAGCCCGCACAGCGTATCCGTGCGGGCCTACCTTACGTATTGTCAGCTCAGGAAATCATCCTCATCGTCTCCCAAATTTTCAAAGTCTTCTTCCGCCGAGCGCTCACCGGTTAGGTGCTCGCCGTCGCGTACCTTCTGAATGTTTCCGAGTCCACAGCCGATCCCAGCGTTGCCTTGCGTGTTGAACGCAAAGAATGTCACGGAGACATTAGCGTAGCATCCCGAGTACACTTCTGCACGATCAAGGATCGGCTCTACACTGCGATCGACAATCTTGGGCGGATGGTCAGCACTGGCGTTGGCGTTGAGAAACATGCAGCCAGTGTAAGCTTCGTCCTCAGGACGATCATCATCACCATCACGCAGCGGCAGTTTAATATTCTTCGGGATGACGCCGTTCTTGTTGGCCAGTTTTGACTTGCCCTCAACCTTCGCTTCTTCAATGGCCTTCTGGATCGCTTTGATGGTTTTGGTGTCGTCTTTACTGATGATGAGAGACGCACTGTAGCGCATCTTGCCATTGGGGTCACCCATTGGGGTTTTCGGCTCCCAAACGTTAGCATAAGAGAGGCGGACGTTCTTAATTACTAATCTACTCATTGTTATCTTCCTCCATAACTTCAAATTCTGACTGCACCGGATCATATTCCGGTCTCTTATCTTCTTCTGGTACAAGCGTCGGCTTGCCCGGCGGCTTCTCAACGACGCTTCCAAGGAGCTCGCCGAATTTCTTCTTTGTAATCAGCTTTTCAAGGGCGGTGATGGTCTGTATTTCGAGGGGCTTGTAGATTGCATCATCGGAGTACCCGGCTCCGCGCAGAATTTTAGCTGCGGCCGCCTCATCAGTGATCTTTCGATTACTCCGCCCTTCGACGACCTTAAAGCCCGGCCATCGATGGCCGTTCAGTGCTTCTTCAAGGGCGAAGGTTTTAATTTTTTCCGCATAGCGGACGAGCCCATCGACGCGCTCCAGCACAAATGATACTTCGTCATCTGTGAGGAGATCGGCGTCTCGGAACTCGAGTTTTGCGATCTCGAGGTTGTAGTCTGCCAGTGCCTTGCATTGCGTGGCGGCACGGCAGAACCTGCAGTGATCGCCCGCCTTGAAATTTCCTTTGCCCTCGTATGCGAGCTCTGCGATCGGCTTGATGCTCTCGCCCCACGCAAGGAGATCGTCTACCGACATAAGCTGCGTTGAGAGCCCCCCGTTTCGGGGCTGAAAGATCGACATGCGGACGTGGTCAAAATCATAGATGTAGCCATACTGATCGATCGCGCCGAGTGCGTAAAGCTGCATCTGTGTATTGCTTTCGGCGGAGACCGGTACGCCCTTGCCATACTTGAGATCAACGATCTCGAGGACGCCGTTGCCGATGATCACCATGTCGCCGGTGCCGAAGCCATCCTTGACCCAGCGTCCGAAGTTCAGTTTTTCTTCGACCAGTGCGGTGCCGGCTGCGGCCGTGATTTTTTCGATGCAGATATCCACATATTCCTGTACGTAATCGGCCATGTCCGGATTGTAGAGATCGTCTGCTTCAATTTGCGCTCGCTGCTTTTTGGCAGCAGCGTCGGATAACTCGCCCAGCCAATGTTTTATACTAATTTCTGCCAAAGTATGAGTCAGTGTCCCTTCTTTGGCCGCTTCACCGGCCTTGTCCGGAAATTTCCGTTCTAACCGAGCCGAGGGCGGGCAAGAGAGCCAACGCTTACTGCTGGACGCGCTTAATATTGCGTGAGCCATATTAGAGTGCCTTCGCCGCTGCGCGGAAGTCTTCTAATTTTTTATCCGGCAACTCGCTGAATTTCTCGACCCCATACTCTTCAAGCAGCTTTTTGAGACCCGCTGATTTTCCCGCCCGGGCGATCGCTGCAAGCTCCTTACGCAGTTCGTCTCGTAGTGCCGTGTAATCGGCAGCTTTATCTTCTGCGATTGGCTCTACCGTTTCCGAAGCCGGTTTATTCGCTTTAGCAGGTTCCGGCTTCTTCTCGCTCTTTACATCCCCGGTCTTGACTTTCGTTTTGATCTTTTCTGCCGGGCTGGTCTCTTGAGAAGCGGCTGGCTCTTCTGTTCCTTGTGCTGTGTGCGTGCTGATCGTTTTTAGCACCTGGATCAACTCGTTGACAGCGGCATTGTCAATGTTCAGCAGATCGCGATCCGTGAGTTTAATAGAAATGTGCATGTTGTAAATCCTCCTTATTTTGTGTTATACTTTATTTGTAAATCTTTCTTGTTGCGCTGAGAGTGGTTGCCGCCGCTCTTGGCGCTTTTTTCATTCCAGCATCCATAGCATGATCATCCCCATAAACGCGGCGGCAACGGTGATAACCGTCCAGCCCCATTCGGTAAAGTACGGCAATCTCACAGCTCTTCATCTCCTTCCTCCAAAATCCCATCATGCCGCAAGGCCTCCGCGTATCCGATGGTGATCATATCCGCCGGGAGCGGGCTTACGCACCGCCAGTCCGCGTCACACGCCTTTGCGATAAACTCCGCCCAGTAGTTATTTGCCATCATTTTCCCCTTCTTTCAGCACCCAAGGTTCGCCATTACGTCGCGGATCATCGCTGTGCCGGAGTCCATGGCGACATTGATGACCCTCTTTCCACCGCTTTCAAATAATGCCGTGACCGTTTCTGTCTCCGCATCATACGTCAGCGAAACGAGGTCATGCGCGTTGTCCGTCGCTCGCAGCGTCTCCATTAAGAGAGCGCATATCCTCCGCTTATTTTCCATTTCTCTCACCTCCTCCGCAGCTCAAACTCTTCTCCGGCGTGGACGTCCTCGCCCGCGCATTTCGTCCGTCTGCTTTGCGTTCACAACCATAGCCGCTGCTTGTTTTAAGTCTTTATGCGATACTGCAACATCAGCGAGCCATGAAAGAAGCGGCGGCCGCGCCACTTTTATCGATGTCCCTACCCAGAAAGCAGGGAAATCCCCCATGCCGTGTTTTGCGGCATACGCAAGGGCGCGGATCAGATCCCTGCTAACGCCCATATACGCCGCCGCCTCTTCGGCAGTAAGAGCGGCCTTTTCCCAGATGGGGATTAGTTCATTCGTCACTGCCTCACCTCCTCTCACGACACCCTGAACGTCACCTCATGCCTGGGATTTTCATGCACCAGCAGCTTCTTCATCTCGTCCACGGTTTTGCGGTTATCCAGCGCTGCCTCTACGACGTCGCAGAGCTTCTTTTTATCCAAGTACGCCCATACCGTTTTCACTTTCCGTTTCATAGTAATTTACCTCCCCTTATGCGGATCATGGCTTTGTTACTTATTAAGTAACAGCATTAGCAAAAAAAATATCCATACAATCCTCACGCGGAATCCTTAATACCTCAATCATCATCTCAATTTCATCAGAATCAAATACCCGCTTATCCATCTTATTGTAAAACGTCTTTGGTGTAACCCCTATCTTTTCAGCCATTTTTGCTTGGCTAAGGCCTCGCTCTGCAAAAAGTCCTCTCAGTTTATTTGTATTGATCATATCACTCACCCCCCTTTAGCAATCTCATTTGTTACTTTTTACGTAACAATCATACCATGTTCATTTGTCACTCGTCAAGTAAAAATTTATAAAAATTTTTACTTATTGTTGCATACCATGCGATTTCTGATATAATGCTTATAAAAGGAAGTGACAATATGCTGAAAGATAACTTGAAGCGTGCCCGCCTTTTGGCTGACATGACATTGGATGACGTCGCGCAAAAGGTAGGGGTCAGCCGCCAAACAATCCAACGGTATGAATCCGGTGTAATCCAAAACATTCCATCGGACAATATTGAAAAAATTGCAAAAGCGCTAAACGTGTCCCCCGGAATGCTTATGGGATGGGAAGAAAAAACAATAGCTGGAACTTTCCCCCTTAATGACGTGAACCGTGTTCCCATCATCGGAACGGTACGATGCGGCCCGGGCGGGCTTGCTTACGAACATATAGATGGCTACATGATGATCGACGATTCATATAACCCCGTTGAAATGCGCGGATTCCGCGCCGAAGGGGACAGCATGGTAGGCGACGGCATATACGACGGAGATTTATGCTTAATCCGTCTCCAACCGGAAGTCGAAAATGGGGAAATAGCGGTCGTCGTCATCGACGGCGAAGAAGGCTGCCTGAAACACGTCACTGTAAATAAAGAAAACAGTGTTATCGTTCTTTCTTCAAGCAATCCGGCTTACCCCCAACGGATATTCACTGGCCCGGAGACAAACGATATCTGTATTGTTGGCAAACTTATTGAAGTCCGCCATAGATTTTGACGGATTTGAGAGATAAATCATGAGAAAAAACAGGAACGTTCTAAAGTTTTTCCTTTTTATCGCGCTATTTCCTTTTATTGTTATCGATTGCTTCGTCGGTCCTTGGCTTTGGCGAAGAGACCGACGAAGCAATCGATGAAGGGTATCGGCCGTGTAAAAAGTGCTGTCCATAATAAAGTAACATTGCTCAGGTAAGAACAGGGGAGGTTATTGTCATGAAAAAATTATTGTTGTCGTTTTTGTCGGGGATCTTTTTATTGCTTGCAATAGAAGGGACAGCTTCTGCTTCTTGGATTAAAGCGGGAGAGGACGATAAAGTCGAGATATTTTTTAAACCGGAGAGTATCGTTTTTCAGCATCACGGAAATTTGATCAACGGAGACGTTGTCTATGTGTGGTGGTACATGCTGTATGATGACGAATATGCACAAGATAATCAATTGATGGGCAGACCTCTGAAGAAGATTGTTCTGTATGATATGCTAAACCTCGAAAAAGTAATGAGCATAAACCTGGATGCGACTGCTTATGACGATAACGGCGATGTAATTTACCGAGGCGCAGATAAAAAGCCAAGGCGAATTATTCCGGGGTCGCACCAAGAAGTCTTGTTTTACGCAGTATCCCAATATATAGCTGAACACTTTGAAGAAGTCAGTAATCGCACGGTGAGATAAAATGCCCCGTTAATGAGGAGGAAATTGAAAGGACTGATACTATGCAAGAGTACAAGGTAATTGAAATCATAGATGAATATAACGTAATCATTGACTACGGCTTTGATAAAGACGCCGTACAGGGGGAGAAATTACGAATCATATCAAAAGGGGAAGAAATTATAGACAAGGCAACGGGGAACAGCTTAGGAACTCTTGACGCCATCAAAGCAGTTGTTTCAGTAAAAACAGTGTACGCGAAATTCTCGCTTTGTCATCGTGTGCGAATTTCGGAAGTGCCTATTCTAAGCCCACTATCTGAATTGGTACATCGCTCCAGTAGAGAAGAACGCCTCCCAGTTGACCCTAATATGATGACCCATCGTAAGATACCGGAGGGTGGAGTGATTGTGGTCGGGGATACCGCACTACTTCTTCCAAATTGACACAAGAAGAATTTGTTGCTATAATCAATGTAGTAAAAGGATTTCAGCGTTCGGCGCTGGTCGCGAGCCTCCATTGCTTATAGCGGTGGGGGCTTTTAATTTGAATTATGATAAGCCATTCAAAACATACCAACAGCAGATACGGCATCTGATTGATGACTATGGACTCATCATTAGCGACGCCGCCTTTGCCGAGCACGCGCTAAAAACGATGTCTTATTATGACCTCATTAACGGGTATCAGGATGTCATGATGACGAAGGGGCGATACCTTCCCAACATCAGTATTGAGTTTTTATACACCTTCCACTTATTCGATAAAGGTTTCCAGAATATCATTTTTGCGCGAATTATGTTCATCGAAAACTATTTCAAGTCCCTGTTGTCGCACTGCATTGCCGAAAAATTCGGTGTACATCAAAGCATATATTTGGATAAAAAGAATTATAATCACGCCTCAAAACAAATCAATTTTTCAAAGTTGATAGCGGATATAGAAGGGGTATATAAGCAGCCATACCCACCTATCCCAACAAGGTTTTATCAGCAGAAACACAATCATATACCCCCTTGGATACTATTCAAAAATATTTCTTTCAGTAGCAGCATCAATCTTTTTCGGGTTCTGAAGTCTCCAGAAAAGAATGCTATAGCAAACGAGCTTATCCCTGATACAAAGATTCTCCAGTCTGAGAAAATTGACTTCATCATCGCGGGGCTGAACTTAATCCGAAAGTGTCGAAATTTGATTGCACATAATCTTAAATTCGCCACTTTTCGAGGGAGTTCAAAAGATACACTAAAGTCCAGAACGCTCACTTCACTGTTACCGCCAGAGTTGACGGCGACAGGTCAAGGGTACCCCCGGCTGAGCAACAATAATTTATATGCAGTTTTTCTATTTATTTATCAGATTCTTAACACGCCTTATCTTCGGTACCTGTTCATTGAAGCTATTAGCCGCTACATCGCTCCTCCAACGGATGGAAACGTCGCATTGTTCGACCAATATGCTGATATTACGGGTATTCCCCATGACTTACTTGATAGGTGTACAAAAATCATCTGATAAAAAAACCGCCCACCGTGCTACCAACACGATGAGCGGCCGTACGTATCCCCGTAGAGATATACGCACTCTCAGACGAAAGTATATCACACCTGCGGGGATTATTCCACAACGAATCTTCCGGAGGTGTTTTATTATGCCAACAAAACGAAAAGACGGGCGCTACCAATCCAGTATCATGCTTGAGAACCCGATCACGGGCGAAAAGACGCGGCGCTATTTCTACGGATATACGCTTCAGGAACTTGAGACGGAGCGCCGACGGATTCTCAACGCGAACATTTCGGACTTTCTCTTGGTCGAGACGTTTCACCGCTTCGCCGATGACTTCATCACCATGAAGCGCGATGTGGATAAGTTAGAGGCTTCGACCCTGACCACCTATCAAGGCTTCCTCAACTGTCACATCCTGCCGAACATCCCCGAGAACCTGAAGATCGCCGACGTAAAGCCCGCCCTCTTGAAGCACATCCTTATTAAAATTGAGGGGGATCGGACACGTCAGGCGGTTTATACGTTGCTCCATTCCATCTTCAAAGCGGCGAAGTTCGAGCGGTTGATCGAAAACAACCCGATGGAATACATCCGCAAGCCAAAACACAAAGCGACGACCGCAGGCATCGTTACGCCGGAGATTTATCACGCACTCCTTGACGCGATCCGCGGCTCGCAAGTGGAACACCTTTTCAAATTTGCGTGGGATACGGGGCTGCGCCGAGGTGAGATTGTCGCTCTACGATGGTCAGACTTCGACGCAAAGGCGGCGCTCGTTCGCGTCTCCAAAGCGCGCAAACGCGCGGAGGAAGAATACGAAGGTGCCACCAAGACGGCGTACAGCGCCCGCACGGTTACGATGTCACCAGAAGCTGTGAAAAACCTTCTCGCGTGGAGGAAAAAACTTGTGGAGGTTCTCCTGCGCCTGGGTGTTCCTCTTATGAAGGACGACTACATCTTCCGCTCCCTCAAAGATGCGACCCAGCCGATAACGTTGACTGCAGTGACGCACGCCTTCGCCGATCTCAAAAAACGATTAAACCTACCGCAAGATTTGCGTTTCCATTCATTCCGGCATACCCACGCGACGCTTCTCGCTGAGCAAGAAATCAGCGCGAAGAAGATACAAGTGCGCCTCGGGCACGCCTCCGCCTCGTTCACGATGGATCGCTACATCCACAACACGGAACAGATGCAAGAAGGTATCACTGAAAAAGTAGTCAAGTGCGAAGAAAAATATGGGCGCTGACACCCATGATGTCAAAAATGATGTCAAAAATAAAAAGCGAACGCAAAAAGGCTTCCAGCCGAAAAACCTGGAAGCCTTGTCATTTCTGGCGGAGAGGGTGGGATTCGAACCCACGGTGGCTCATCACCACACTTGATTTCGAGTCAAGCACCTTCGACCACTCGGACACCTCTCCTTTTGAACAGAGGATAGTATACCATACTCCCCAAGGTCTGTAAACCTGCGCCTGTAGGGACACACGCCTGAACCGCTATGATTTGGTCTGTCCGTGGCGAGGCAATGACATCGGCAGGCGGTAACCCCCTCGCCCCGCCCCAAGACGTGTGCCTTCCTCACGTGGTTTTATGGCGAAAGAGCCAGCCGGCCAAGGGAAGCGTGACGGCGGCAACGGCGAGCATAGGGATGAAGTTGGGGGCGATGTCGTAAAAGCCGGCCCCTTCCAAGTAAATACGGCGGACACATTCGACCGCGAAGCGCAGCGGATCGGCGTAAGTAAGGATCTGAAGAGCCTCCGGCATGTTGCGGATGGGGGTGACGATGCCGGAGAGAAGGGCCAGCGGGAGAATGAGGACAAAAACGTAGACTAAGACCTGCTGCATGTTGTCAGCAATAGCGGAGATGGTGAGGCCGATGCCGGTGGAGCTGAGGACGAAGATGAGCAGAGCGAAATAAAAAAGGGGCAGCGAACCGGCAAAGGGGATGTCGAACCAAAAGCGGGCGATGATGAGAAGCGCCGTGCTCTGGAAAAGGCCGATGAGGGTGGGCGGCAGCGCTTTCCCGATGAGGATCTCGGTGGGCGAAAGCGGCGTGACCAGAAGCTGATCAAAGGTGCCTAATTCCCGTTCCCGCGCCACGGAGAGTCCCCCCAGCATGATGACCTGAGTGAAGCTGATCATGCCGATGAGTCCGGGAAGAAAGTTCCAGCGGGTGTTTTGGGTGGGATTGTACCAGGTCCGGGTCAAAAGCTCGACGGCGGGAACATTTCGCTGGCGGTTATAGGCGGCCACGATGCGGTCAACGTAGCCGAGGGCCAACCCGGCGGTCATGGTATTGCGCCCGTCGGCAATGGTCTGGATGGGACTTTTTTCGCCCCGCGCCAGCTTGTCCGCAAAATCAGAGGGAATGACGATGACCAGTATGGCGTCACCACTGTCGATGGCATCGGCAATACCCGAGGTGTTGGAAAGCACACGCACGCGTTCCAAAGCCGAAGAGGCGTCAAAGTGGGCGGCGAGGTCGACAGATTCGGCGCTTTTGCTCATATCCAAGAGCGCGTAAGGGGCGCTGTCCAAATTAAAGGTGGCGCTGTAGCCAAAGAGGAATCCCTGAATGAGAACGGGAATCATAAGGACGCGGCGTTCTACGGGATTATTGAAGGTGACTAACAGCTCTTTCCACGAGATCGCTTTTATGTGCTGCCAAAAAAGGGCGAGGCGGTTCATTCCTGCACCTTCTTTCGGGTGATGTGCCCGGCGAGGCCGAGGAAGAAGACGGCGTACCCGGCTAAGAGGAGGCTGTTCTTCACCAAAAGCGGCCAATGATTTCCCGTGAGAAATAGAGATTTTAGTATTTGCAGGTAATACGTAGTGGGAAAAAGCTGGCTGATAACGCGAATGACGAGAGGCTGCGAATGGAGATCAAACAGGAATCCGGAAAGCATAACGGAAGGCAGGAAACTGACCAAAAGGGCAATCTGACAGGCAACAAATTGTTTTTTCGTGACCGCGGAGATGGTGAGCCCGATGCCCAGCGCGACGATGAGATAGAGCATGGATGTGCCCAAGATGAGGAGAAGGGATCCGCGCAGGGGAAGTTCGTAGAGAAATCTTCCTGCTAAAAGGCAGAGGATCATCCCGGCCATAGCAACGCAGAAGTAAGGGATCATCTTCGCCAGGATGAGTTCAGCGGCCTGCACCGGCGTAACAAAAAGGGATTCAAAGGTGCCGCGCTCCCATTCCCGGGCCATGACAACAGCGGTGAGAAAGACGCCGACAATGGTCATGATGAGCATGATGAGGCCGGGAATGAAGAACCAGGTACTGGTATTGGCATCGTTAAACCAGAGGCGGCTTTCCGTGGTAACGTATCCCGGAGTGTGGGGTGCAGAATAGGCGGCCTCCGCCGCCATCGCCATGAATCCGGCCTCCAGATAGCCTTGCGCCGTCATGGCGGTGGTGGTATTGACGCCGTAGAGAATGGCTTGAGCTCGCGCCTGTCCATGGGCCAACTGCCGGGAGAAATCGGGGGGCAGGACGAGGATGGCCTCCGCGTCGCGGCGTCGAAGCAGGCTTTCCCCCTCTTTCAGGGACGTGACATAATAGGGCGAGAAATAGTCGGAGCCGTCCAAAAAGCTGACTGCACGGCGGGCAGCAGGAGAGGCATCTTCTAAAACGACAGCGATGGGAACGTTTTTCACGTCGAGGGATATCCCATAACCGATGAGAAGAATGAGCAGAAGAGGCAAAAATACACCTAAGAGGAGGCTGCTGCGATCCCGTCCCAACTGCAAAAACTCTTTGCGGACGAGCGCGCGGAGCCGGCGGGAAAAACCGGAGTCAGGCATAGAAATCCCTCCTTTAAAGATCGTCCGCCATCTCGCGGGCTTCTTCCACGATGGCGATAAAAAGCTCATTCATGGCCGCTTCTTTTCGTCCGAGACGACGGCGAATTTCGGCGGGGCTGCCGAGGGCCAGGAGCCGTCCCTGATCCTGGATGATGACACGGTCGCAGTATTCCGCCTCTTCCATGAAGTGGGTAGTGATGACGACGGTAGTCCCGCGGGCAGAAAGATCGGTGATCTGCCGCCAGAAACGGCGGCGGGCCAAGGGATCAATCCCGCTGGTGGGTTCATCTAAAAAGAGAATCTGGGGGCGATGCAGGAGGGCCGCGGCCATGGAAAGCCGCTGCTTGTAGCCGCCGGGGAGGTCTTCCGCCTGTTCCTCTGCCCTGTCGCGCAGCTGAAATTCCTCCAATACCTCATTGATCCGTTTGTCCAGCGCATCCCCGTCAAGCCCGTAAGTGCCGCCGAAAAAGCGCAGATTTTGGCGAACGGAGAGATTGCCGTAAAGAGAAAATTTCTGAGCGACGTAGCCCACGTTGGCCCTGGCCTGTATCCGGGCGGTGCGAAGGTTCACCCCGGCCACGGAAAGTTCGCCGCCGGTGGCCGGAAGAAGCCCGCAGAGCATGCGGAACGTCGTCGTCTTTCCCGCGCCGTTGGGGCCAAGAAGCCCAAAGACTTCCCCCCGGCGCACAGTGAAGGAAGTATTGTCCACGGCGGTAAAATCGCCAAATTTTCGTACTAAGTTCTTGACCTCAATGTCCACCGGCACATCAGTCTCCGGCGGAGCGGGGCAAAAAGGAAGGCGGGCCGCCTCCGTCCTCGGCCCGACGATCGAAGCGGGGGCTATGGGCGCTTCCGCCGCCAGTGACGAGGAAACCGCCGCCCCTTCCCCAGGGCAAACCGATGACGCCGCCGCGTCGCTGTGGAGGAGTAGCATGAACGCGTCTTCCAGGCGCGGCGCGATTTCCTCGGGGGATAGCCCCCACGCGGCAAAGAGAGGACTTTCCTCCGCCCCCGCCGCGCGGATAAAGCGCACGCCGTCCCCTTCGGGAACGGCATCTACGAAGTGCGCCGTATCGTCCAAGAGCTGACTCTGAAAAAGCCGCGTAGGCAGGCCTGGAGGCGGCACCACCCGCCCGCAGCGTCCTTCGGCCTGACGCCGTATGGTCTCCGGATCGCCGTGCGCCAAAAAACGGCCGCCGCTGATGACGAACACGTCGTCGCACATCTCGGCTTCTTCCATATAGGCGGTGCTGACGAAGACGGACAGCTGTTCTTCCGCCACCAAGCGCCGAAGAATCTGCCAGAGATCGCGGCGGGACAGGGGATCTACCCCCACCGTCGGCTCGTCAAGGAGCAAGAGGTCCGGCGAACGCACCAACGTGCAGGCTAGGCCCAGTTTTTGCTTCATGCCGCCGGAGAGTTTGCCCGCTAAACGTCCCGTAAACGAGGTCAGATCAGTCATGGCGAGGAGATGGGCGAATCGCTGGGGACGTATTTCTTCCGCGATGCCATGGAGATCAGCATAGAGATTCATATTTTCCGCCACCGTGAGATCTTCATAAAGGCCGAATTTCTGCGGCATATAGCTGAGTTTCGCCTGAAGCGCCGACGCTTCTCTTACCACATCGTACCCGAGAACGGTAAGGGTTCCAGCGGTAGGCGTCATAAGGCCGCAAATGAGACGCATGAGCGTCGTTTTCCCGGCGCCGTCGGGGCCGATGAGAGCGGTAATGCCGCCGGGGCGCACGGTGAAGGTGACCGACGAAAGGGCGAGAACCGATGTTTTCCCCGGCAGGGAAAATTTTTTCGTGAGGGCCGCCGCTCGGATGACGGCGTCGTTTTCCTCCTTCATATCAAAGCGCCACCTTAACTGTGGCCGGCATGCCAAGGCGCAGGCGATTGTCCGGATCTTCCACATAGACCCGCACCTCGTAAACGAGAGCGGTGCGAAGTTCCTCAGTCTGTACCGTCTTGGGCGTAAATTCCGCCGTGGCGGCGATATAACCCACCTGTCCGGCGATGGGCTGATCGGGGAAGCTGTCGATGTACACCGCGGCAGACTGCCCCTCTTTGACTCGTCCTAAATCGCGCTCCTCAATGTAGACCCGCACCCATTTTTTATCCGTCAGGGAGAGAGTGTACACCGGAAGAGAAGGCGACGCCATATCCCCCACTTCCCGGAGACGGGAGCGGACGACGCCGTCGGCCGGCGCAATGAGCTCCGTCTGCGAGAGGAGATATTCCTGCCGCTCCAGTTCGCTTTGCAAAGCAGCCAGCTGTGCCTCCCCTCCCGCTACTTCTTCCGCGCGCGGGCCAGCCACCGCCTTGACGTAGGCTTCTCGCGCTCTTTGCAGTGCGCCGGCCGCCTCGTCAGCCTGGGTACGCGCGTTGTCCAATTCCTGTTGGCTCACCCCCTCTATCTCTTCATAAATCGCCTGGCGGCGCCGAGCGACCCCCGCGGCGAAATCCGCCCGGGCTTCGGCGGCGTGAAGCGCCCCCTCTGCCTGGGCGATATCCTCGGGACGCGAGCCGTTATAAAGCATGTCTACATTGGCCGCTTGGGCTTTTACCTGCGCTTTCGTCTTGGCGATGGAAAGCCGCAGTTCTTCGTCGTCAAGACGTCCCAGCCGCTGCCCCTTTTTTACCATATCCCCTTCCTCCGCCGTCAGTTCGGCGATGCGGTCGCTGCCCCGAAAAGCGAGGGCGATCTCCCGCACATCCACGTTGCCGTAAAGCGTGAGCTCCCGGGCGGCCCGATCCGCCGCCTCCTGTTGCTGCCGGTGATAAAAAAACCAGCCGCCGATGGCCAACAGGACAACGATGAAAAGCACCACGGACCTTTTTTGCATCCCCATCACCTCGTCTTTTATCTGTCGGCATTACGTCAAAACCCTTTGCGCCGCTTATGTTTCTCTTTCATCATAGCAAAAAGTGCCTCTGTTTTCAACGCTCGCCTGAACTTTTACCAAGACGCCCCCTGCCGTATCCACCATTCCCACGGGGAAAACAAAACACGGGCGCTCTCCCTCACGAAAGAGCGCCCGTGTCAATTTCTCAATTCCTTCAGTTCGTTCCGGCGGAAACGTCGGGCAGCGGCTTCCCGCTCGTCCGACGGCCTAAAAGTTCCCGCCCGCAATGCTCCGCCACCAAAAGGGCAAGGGTCGCTAACGCCAGCGCCAGAATGAGCTGAAGCCCATCGATCATAAAGATGAATCCGCCATGAAGAATCTTTTGCGAAATACCATAAATGGAGAGCCCCAGTGCCGACATGGTAACTACAAACATAAAGATCATCGGCACGTAAAGCATCCAGCCCTTTCGCCCGGTGACCCTCAGGAATACCGCCAGCGCGATGAGCACCAGTGCCGAAAGCAGCTGATTCGCCGCCCCAAACAGCGGCCAGATGTTCATGTACCCCGCGCGGCAGAGGAGATAGCTGAAAAAAAGCGTGAGCAGCGTCGCCACATGTTTATTGAGGATAAACGCCGCAAACGCCGAAGGCTTTTCCCCCGGATCGGGAAGGAACAATTCCTGCAGGGACATACGGCCGATGCGCGTGACAGAATCAATGGTGGTCATGGCCAGCGCCGAAACGCACATGGTCATAATGCAGACCGCCACGTGGGGGGACAGGCCGAACATGATAAAGAAGTTCCCGATCCCACCGGCGAAGAGGGAAAACGGCGTCCCCTCCGGCATGACACCGCCTGTCGCCGCCGAGCAGACGATGATGAGGGCAACGACGCCCAAAAGGGATTCGATGAGCATGGACCCGTACCCCACGCAGAGCATATCCTTCTCACTGGCAACGGTCTTGGAAGAAGTTCCAGAGGAAACGAGGCTGTGAAAGCCCGACACGGCGCCGCAGGCGATGGTAATAAAGAGGATGGGGAAAAGAGACTGCCCCTTGACCTCAAAGCCCACAAAGGCCGGAAGATGAATGGAAGGATTGGCGATGAGCACCCCGGCGACACCGCCGAAGACCATGCCCAAAAGGAGAAAAGAGCTGAGATAATCCCGCGGCTGCATCATAATCCACATGGGAAGGACGGAGGCAATGAAGCAGTAGCCGAAGGCCACGTAGCGCCACTGGGCAGTGTCTAGGTACATGGGCCAAGTGATCCCCGCCGCGAGCATGAGAAGGATGAGGGCGAGGCCCACGACAAATTTAGCCGTTTCCGAAGGACGGCGATACTTCACAAAGAGGCCGAAGAGAATGGCCCCGGCGATGTAGAGCATAGAAATTGACGCGGCGGCAGCGTTGGGAACGGCCAAAGCGCCGTCCGCGGCAAAACCGTTGAAGGTCTTGGCGATGATATCGGCAAAGGCCGCGATGACCAAAAGCGTGAAGAGCCAGCAAAAAAGCAGGAACAGACGGCGGCCGGTCTTACCGACGTATGTCTCGATCAGAAGCCCCATGGACTTCCCCTCGTTCTTTACCGAAGCGTAAAGCGCCGTAAAATCCTGCACCGCACCAAAGAATACGCCGCCTACCAAAAGCCAGAGAAACGCCGGCAGCCAGCCGAACATGGCGGCGATGATGGGCCCCGTCACCGGCCCCGCCCCCGTGATAGAAGAAAACTGGTGGGCGAAAACCGTCATCTTAGAGGCGGGCGAAAAATCCTGTCCATCCTCATAGCGCACCGCCGGGGTTCGGGCATTTTCATCGATCCCCCAGGTACGAACCAACCAGCGACCGTAGCCGAAATAAGCTGTCAAACAGACGGCGATGGCAAGTCCCATTAACATAAGTCCGCTCATGATATACTCCTTCTTTCTTTTTTCTCATGGCAAAGATACGCGTCCCCAGCTTTCCGGTAAACGAATTTCGCGGCGGGGCCCTCTCCCGCATGCTCTCGTAAAATTACATTGTTTCTCTCAGAGAGGACATATCTCCCTTGTTTATTTAAGAAACATGGAAACAGTTACAATGATGTTGATGGATACAATATCATTCTTCCTTTTTCTTGTCAACAAAAAACTTTTAAAAGATGTAAAAAACAAGCCAAATGAAAGCATTATGTTTCTAAATCGTATTTCTGGCAACGGATGAAGGCACAAAAAAAGACACCGCTGAATCGGAGAAAGGCTCCCCTCTTCGGCGATGTCTTAAAAAATATCTCTTCGTTTTTCTCAGCGGCCTTTGCCGCTGTTGGTCATGCTGGGCGCTGCCGGTGCCGATGGCGCGACAGGACGGGCCGGTGCTTCCGGCGTGATCGTCCCAGCCGGCGCCTCATCATCGCTGTCACCGGGGGGCGTCCGGGAAAGATCGGTTCCGGGCCGAGGCCCACTTCCCTCCGGATTCGCCCAGCTGGGACGAACCGCCGAAGAATTCCCCGAGGAATTATCTTCGCTTTCCGATCGCTCCGTCCCCGCCGTATCTTCAGCACTGCGGGACGAAGCCGCACCACTGCCCCGGAGCGTGCCCGTTCCCGACGGCGAAGTCCGTCCCGCAGCGGATGACGCCGACGCCCCCCCACTCCGGCGGTCAGGCCGTCCTAAAGAAGTGTCGCCAGGCGGTACTTCCCGAGCGGTACTGGGAATAGAGGCCTCGTATTCCCGCTGTTCCCGTTCCATTTCTGCTCGCGCTTTCTGACTCATGGTAATTCCCAAGGTGGAAGCGAGCCGAGTGCGTGTTTCCGTGAGATCCGGTACCCAGTAACTCACCTCATCAATATAGAGGGGCCGGCCGGGGAGCATTTCCGCCCGCAGACCGTTTCCCTGGGCCTCCTTGATGGACCCGGCCAATTCCAGTATCTGGCGGAAGGAAAGATCCGTCTCCACCGCCCCCATACATTCCCGGATCACGGCGGGCAGCCTGGTGACAATGGCGGGGGACGTCACCTTTTCCATCACCGCGCGCATGAAGCGCTGCTGCCGGGCGATGCGGCCAATGTCCCCCTCTTCATCCCGATAGCGCACGTAAGACATGGCCGTAACGCCGTCCATGTGCTGCATCCCGGGGTAGAGATCAATGACCAGCCCACCGGGCACGGCGTCGTCCCATTCATCCACATAATACATACGGGACTCCACGTAGAGGTCGATGCCGCCGATGGCGTCAATGATCCGAGGAAAAGAACGGGTGTTGACGAGGACGTAATGATCCACCGGAGTATCCAGCAGATCTTCCACTACGTCCCGGGTAAGTTTCCAACCGCCATAAGCGTAGGCGGAATTGATTTTATCGTAACTCCCCTGAATCAGCGTTCGGGTATCCCGGGGAATGGAGAGCAGCGAGACCTGTTTTTGTTTGGGATCGACAGTGGCCAGCATCAAAGTGTCCGAACGGCCCACGTCGTCATCCCGCTCGTCCACGCCCAGAATCATCACCGTAGTTTTGTCCGTCGCCACCAAGAGCGTCTCATTCGCGCGATCCAGCCGCGCCAACCGGCGCGGTGCGTCAAACAAGCTGGTGGAGGCGAGGAATGCCCCCGCCCCCACGGCAGCAAAAAAAGCCAAGACCATTATAATCCATACCCATATATGGCGATTCTTTTTCTTTTTCTCCCGGCGGGAATAACGATCCAGTCTGCGCAATCGAATAACTTCTTTCCATTAAAAAAATGAAGTACAGTTCCATTATAAAAGACGCCACACAGAAAAACAATAAAATATATACTAAAAATCCCGACTGAAAATCCCCGGGAAAACTCGCCGCGGTAAGTAATCTCCGACTGAAAAAGCAGCCTTTCTCCATCGTTTCGCCAAAAGCGGCACCTCATAAAACACCAAGAGATTTTCCCTGAAAAACTTCACAAAAAAAGATATAATAAAGAAAATACGCCTCCTGAAAAGAGGCGATTGCGGAGGATGATACGTGTGGGACGGGAGATCGAACGAAAATTTCTGGTAGAGAAAGCCCTGTGGCGGCCCCAAGGACATGGTTTCAGCGTACGGCAGGGCTATCTTCCCCAGGCAGGAGAGCTTTTGGTGCGGATCCGCACCCAGGACGGCCGCGCCTTTCTCACCCTCAAAGGGCGCACAACGGGCATCACCCGCGCGGAATTTGAGTACGAGATTCCCGCCGGCGATGCTGCCGAGCTCCTCCCCTTCTGCCGCCGTCCCCTCATCGAAAAAATACGCTACCATGAGGAAGTGGCGGGCCATCTCTGGGAGATTGACTGCTTTTCCGGAGAGAACGACGGCTTGATCGTGGCGGAAATCGAGCTGCAAAGCGAAACGGAAGCCTTTACCCGCCCCGATTGGCTGGGCGCAGAAGTCTCCGGCGATCCTCGCTACTACAACGCCAATTTGACGGACCATCCCTATCGGACGTGGGGCAAGGGCTGACCAGCTTATACACAAATTTTGTGGATAACTGACAGCCTGTGTCACTAAATCTGGGGGATTGACAAAAAAATTTCCCTATGATGTTGAGTTATCCACTTATTTATCCACATTATCCACAGATTTTCCTTCGATTTGACGACAAAATTTGCGTAAAACTGTGGATAACCTAAAGGCCGTGATGGCGAGAGCATGGGCCGCCCGCTTCATTTTTTGCCGGGAATTTGATTCCCCAGGGGGCCACCGTGTATAATAAAAAGATAAAAATTCTCACGTCGCACTTTCCGGAGGTGAAGTATGGAACAAGACAACACCTATCGTCTCGTCATCGTCACCGGCATGTCAGGGGGCGGTAAGACGCAGGCCTGCCGTCATTTGGAGGATTTAGGCTTCTTCTGTGTGGACAATCTGCCGCCGGTGTTCATCCCGAAATTCGCCGAGCTGTGTGCCCATTCGGCAGGACATATCGCCCGAGTCGTGCTGGTAGTAGACACCCGCAGCCGGGAATTTTTTGATACCTTTCTCCACGTTTTGGAGGATATGGATAAGGCGGGGCAAAAGTACGAGCTTCTCTTCATGGACGCCACCGACGAGGCCATCATCCGCCGCTACAAGGAAACCCGCCGCCGCCATCCCCTGGCCCCCAGCGCCCGGCTTTCAGACGGCATCCGGCAGGAGCGGGCGCAGCTGGCCCGCGTGCGGGAAAAGGCTACCTATATCATCGATACCTCGGCACTGCGCAAAGCTGATCTGAAAAAAAAGATCCTCTCCCTTTTCGGCCACGCTGAAGGCGTCGCCATGGGGATCAACGTCCTCTCTTTCGGTTTCAGGCACGGTGTCCCCATGGACGCTGACATGGTCCTGGACGTACGCTTTTTACCGAATCCTTTCTACATTGACGCCCTGCGCTACAAGAACGGTGAAGTACCGGAAGTAGCGGAATACATCGCCAAATGGCCGGTGACCCGGGAATTTACCGAGAAATTAGACGGGCTCCTGGACTTTCTCATCCCGCAATACGTCAAGGAAGGAAAAAATCAATTTGTTATCGCCGTGGGCTGTACTGGAGGAATGCACCGTTCCGTTTACATCGCGCGGCACATCTTCGACTTCTTGGGGGCGCGCGGCTGGCAGGCGACGCTGGAACATCGGGATCTCACAAAAAACGCCGCCGCGCCGGCGTCCGAGGAATTGAGATCATGACGGCAGCCCCTTCCGCACCGGTTGAGAGGATCCTATCATGCATTTATTGAAATGGCTGTACCCCGGTATGAAATTTAAACGCTGGCTGCTCCTTTTCGCCGCCGGCGTGATGTTGGTCAGTCTGGGCCTGGCCCTGATATTTAACTACAAATACCTGGACGCGATCGAGGAAGCGATCTTCCGCTTCGTTTATAATTGGCGCGGTTCCTACGATTACGCCGCCACCGCTTTGGTGGGAACGGGCGTCGTCGTCGTCGGGCTGGCCATCATGCTCATGGCCACCCGGTTCGTCATCCGTTCTCTCATCATGGTGTTAGTGCCGGAAAACTCCGGCCGCCTGGTGGATCTCATTTACGAGAAGCGCCGCCTGGAAAGCGGCCCGGCGGTGACGGTCATCGGCGGCGGGCACGGTCTGTCCGTTCTCCTGCGTGGGATCAAAGAGGCCACCAGCAACGTGACAGCGGTGGTGACGGTAGCCGATGACGGTGGCTCCTCGGGACGGCTGCGCTCCGATCTTGGCATCATTCCGCCCGGCGACATGCGAAATTGCCTAGTGGCCCTGGCGGACACAGAACCCCTGATGGAGAAGCTTTTTCAATACCGCTTTGGGGGAGACAGCGAGCTGGCCGGGCACAGCTTCGGCAACCTCTTCATCGCCGCCATGAACGAAGTCACAGGAAACATGGAAACGGCGCTTAAAGAATCCTCCAAAGTCTTAGCGGTTAAAGGAAGGGTTCTCCCCGCCAGCAACGAACACGTCCGCCTCGACGCCCTCATGACCGACGGTACCGTCGTAGAAGGCGAGTCTCACATTCCCGAAGCGCACAAACAGATTCACCGCGTGTCGCTTCATCCGCGCCATGCCGCCCCGGTTCAATCGGCCCTGGATGCCATCTTAAACGCCGATATCATCCTTTTGGGGCCGGGCAGCCTTTACACCAGCATCATGCCGAACCTGTTAGTGGACGGCGTGGCGGACGCTCTGCGCCAAAGCCGGGCCATCAAAGTCTACATCTGCAACGTGATGACCCAGCCGGGGGAAACCGACGGCTACACGGCATCCCGGCACGTCAAGGCCATTCTTGATCACGCAGGGAAAGGCGTCGTGGATTACGTGCTGGTGAACGCGGCGAAAGTACCAACGCAAACCGCCCAGGCCTATGCGGCTCAGGGATCATATCCGGTGCCGGTGGACGCCGCCGCGCTGAACCAGCTGGGCGTGGGCGTGATCTCCGCCGATATCGTCAGTGCCACCGACCCCGGTCACCACGATCCAGGCAAACTGACCCGGCAAGTGATGGAGCTTCTTGAGACCCTGCGCTCCTCTGAAAGCACGGGACACAGCTTCACCCTGGTCCCGCGCTGAAATAACGCAAACATGCTGACAGGAGGCGATGCGGCCATGCCGTCTTTTTCCGCCGACGTGAAAAACGAATTGGCCCGCCTGATGTACCGACGTCCTTGCTGCCGCCGGGCCGAAGTGGCGGGGCTTCTGCGATTAGGAGCGGTGATGACACTGGGGGCCGGCCGCACGCTGGGCCTCACCTTTGCCACCGAGAACGCCGCCGTGGCCCGAAAGGCCCTCATCCTTCTGAAGGAAGCCGGTCCGGTGGAAACGGAGATCGCCGTGCGCCGCTTTCGCCGCCTCAAGAAGAACAACATCTACACCGTGCGCGTTCGCCCCGGGCCAAAGGTATCGGCACTGTTAAAAAGTCTGGGGCTGACCCCGGACACCATGCCCCAAGCCGCGCACAGCGGTCCCCTGCTGCGGCGTTCCTGCTGTCGAATCGCTTACCTGCGCGGCGCCTTTTTGGGCGGCGGCAGCGTAAACCGCCCGGCAGCCGCTTACCATCTGGAATTTGTCACTTCCAATTACCAGATCGCCGATCTTTTACAGTCCCTTCTGAAAAGGATAGGGCTGCCCGGCGGCATCACCGAGCGCAAGGACGCTTACGTCGTCTATCTGAAAGAAGGGGACGCCATTGCCGATCTCTTGGCCCTCATGGAAGCCGAGGCGGGGGTGGAGGCCTTCGAAGTGGCCCGGAACGTAAAAGAAGTGCGCAATCAGGTGAACCGGCTGGTGAACTGCGAGACCGCAAATATCAATAAGACGGCGACGGCAGCGGCAAAACGCATCGCCGAGATCCGACAGCTCAAGGCGGAAGGAAAACTCAGCCGTCTGCCGGAGCCGCTGCGAAAGACAGCCCTCGCCCGGATCGAAAACCCGGACGCCACCTTGGCCGAGCTGGCCGCCCTGTTAGGCGTCGGCCGCTCCGGCGTAAACCACCGACTGCGGCGCATCGCCGAATTTGCTAAAGAGGAGGAAGAACACTGAACAAGCTCTATGTGAACGGATACGGTCAAACCTACACCGGGCGCCATCGCTCCTGGGGATGGGGGCGGCGATTCTTGGCGATTCTGCTGCTGCTCCTTTTAGTTGCCGGCGGGCTTTTCGTCTCCGTCCTCATCGATCCGCCCCCGGGCGTCCTCATTTTGGAATATCACAAGGTCAACGACTGGAGCCAGGACGTCTACACCGTTCCCACGGCGGAATTTACCGCCCAGATGGACGAACTTTTAGCCCAAGGCTACACCACCATTTCTCTTTTGGACTTTCTGCGGGCGAAAAAGGGGAAGCAGCCGCTTCCGGAGAAGCCGCTCATCCTCACCTTTGACGACGGCTATATGGACAACTACACAGACATGCTGCCCATTCTTGAAGCACGCGGCATGAAGGCTACGGTATTTATGGTGACCAACGATATCGGTCTGCCGGGGTACCTCAGCTGGAACGCACTAAAGGATATGCAGGAACGGGGCATTGAGATCGGCAGTCACACAGCGAATCATTTGCCCCTGACGGAGATGTCCCCGGCGGAAGCAGACAATGAACTGCGCGCCTCAAAACTCATTATGGAATGGAACGGCATTCGTACCATCTTCGGCTTTTCCTATCCTAATGGCAAGTACGCGGACTATATCACCGCCCTGTTAAAAAAGAACGAATATCTTGCGGCAGTGACGGGAGAACCGGGCCTCAACACCATGGCGACCAACCCGTATCTTTTGCAGCGGATCAATATTCCCCGCCCCCGGCTGGGGATGACGGAATTTCGCTTCCGCCTCTACAAAGCCGCTATCTGTGCTCGGCTGGGCCTATGGTCGCACCGGCAGACGTAAAGGATGTGATTTTGGCGAAATAACGTAACGAAAGATGGGCGCCTTAGGGGAAAAGGCGTACAAGGGCAGGCCTTAAAGGCATAAACCACCATAAAGGACTGCTTTGGGAAACGGGAGAAGGGAGAAAGACATATGAAAGGGAAAATGTGGGCCGCATTTTTTGCGGCGGCATGCCTGTTCTGGAGTGGGGGCGGAGAGGCCCGCCACCTGGCAGAAACCAGGGCCGCCGAAGCGCGAACGGCAAAAGCTGCGGAGGAAGAGGAAGCCCGGCAGCGGGCATGGGAATTAGCGCAGGAGGCTGCCGCTGAAAAAGCAACCGGCGAGGCCTCCTCTTCCGCCGAGGCCTCCGGCGATGACGCCGCCTCCGGAAACGAGGATGTTCCCGCAGCCCCTGACGGAAGAGAAAATGCTCCGGTGACGGCGGCTGCCGCAGCGGAAGCAGCCGCTCCCGCCGAGAAAAAGACAGAGGCAAGGCCCGCCGCCGAGGCGGCCCCCCTCGCGGCAAAAACATTGGAGCCCGCAGCAGCGGCCCAAGCAGAAACCCCACCAACCGAAAAAGAACCGGCCGTACACACAAAAAAAGGAACCGCTGACCAAACGGCCGAGAGTAAAACGAAAGGAACGATCGCCACGGATAAAGCCGGCAGCAGCCTGCGCCACTATCTCGACCGCCTGCGGGAAAAGGCCGACGAAATCATCTATCCGGCGGATCCGAATCTCAAAGTCCGGGATACCCGCCCCATGAAGGTGTGGGCCTCCGACATCACCGACAGCGGCGGCACCCTCATCTTTTCCGACAGTCCCGAATATGTAGATCGGCCCGGCATCCTCTACACCGACGAACTGGACGGCGCGGCCCGGGTGCTCTTCTACCATCTGAATCAGACGAAAAAACCTGCCAAAGTCCTTCTCCTCATGGAGAATACCAGTGCTCGCGCCGCTACGGTGGAGATCACCCGCCGTGGCGTGAGCCAGCCGGGGGAAGATTATTTGGCGGTGGGGAAAGCCACCCAGGCGGCTTACTTCTCCGACGCTCAAAAACGGGACCAATTCACCATCAAACAAGGGGAACGGCATCTCCTGATGTCGGAATTGGAAGAGATCGTCCTCGCCCCGGAATCTCTCATCTATGGCGTCGTCGACTTTTCAGCCAGCGCCCCGGTGCGCCTCTGGGTGCTGCTCTCTCCGGCGGAGCTGGACCCTTTCGCCTACCTCAAGATCGCCCCTCTTCTCCCCAAGGATGAACAGCGCCTGCGGGGAACCTTCCAGGGGATGAACCGCACCATCCGCGCCCGAGAAGGCTACGACCCGGGAAAGGATGGCACAGTGTACTTCCCCATCGGAGACAACAAGACCGACCGCTTCCTCACAGGCATTGACGCCACCGACGGCAGCCTGGTCACCAACGTAGGAAACTACGGCGTCCTCTATCGCGTGGAGGTTCCCATAGAAGGCCGGCGCCCCCTGCGCGCCATGCTCAATCCCATCGGCGGGGTCTACGCCGGCGTCATGCGGATACAGACCGCGGAGCATGATACAGCCCGGGTCGTTCCCACGCCGCTTCGAGGAATTTTCTTTGGGGACGGCGTCAAAAATCCCGTCCCCATGCGGGGAGATACCCCCCTCTTGGATCCGGCGGCAGCGGTGGCCGACTTGGGCTTTTATCGCCGGACATCGGGCTTATCCTTCGAATTTTCTCCCCCCGGCGCCTCCAACTTACCCGCCCGGCTCATTCTCACCCCGGAAGACGAGAAATGACCCTTGCGTGAATAGGAAAAAAGGAGTAGAATAAAAGGCAGAAATCGACAGGGAAGCTTTCCCAAAGGGGGTCAGACCATGAAACACATCAAGACGGTGAACAAGCCGACGCTCCAGAGTACGGTGAATAAAGGCGGCTGCGGCGAGTGCCAGGCATCCTGCCAATCGGCCTGTAAAACGTCCTGTACGGTTGGCAATCAGGTCTGCGAGAAATAAAAATCCAGACAAAAAAGGTGTTGCCCCTGGCAGCGCCTTTTTTATTGAGCAAAAATCAGCTTGTCCTTGCCGCTGACACGTTTCTTATCGTAAAGGTGCGCGGCGGCAGGCGCAGCACGTTCTCAGCGCAGGGCCTTATGGCCCATCATTTAGATATCCGTCCCACACGTCAAAAAATTAAGGAGCCAGTATGCGGGATAAGATCCATAAATTTAAGCAAAACGGCCTGTGCCTTTTGCTGGATATAAACAGCGGCGCGGTGCACGTCATCGATGACATGATCTACGACATCATGGACATCTTCAACGGCGAAAATGACGAGGAAACCCTCCGTGCCATGAAGGGGCGTTATCCGAAAGCAGAAATTGAAGAAGCGTTAGAGGAACTCCACACGCTCATGGCGGCGAAAGAACTTTTTGCCCCGGACATCGACGTCCCTCCCACCTTCGCCGAAACGGGGCTGGTGAAATCCATGTGCCTGATGGTAGCCCACGACTGCAACCTGCGCTGTAAATACTGCTTCGGCGACACCGGTGAATACGGCGGCGGCCGTCAGCTCATGACGAAAGAAGTGGGTGAAGCCGCCATCGATTACATCATCGCCGGGAGCGGGCCGCGCATCCACTGCGAAGTGGACTTCTTCGGCGGCGAGCCCTTAGTGAACATGCCGGTGGTGGAACATGTCACCGCCTACGTCCGCCGCAGAGAAAGGGAAACGGGGAAAAAATTCAAGCTGACCCTCACTACCAATGGCCTGCTCTTAAATGAGAAAAACCAGAAATTTTTGGACGACAACAACATCAGCCTCGTCCTGAGCCTTGACGGACGCCGGGAAGTCCATGACCGCATGCGGCCTGACGCCGCCGGACGAGGGACCTATGACCGTATTCTCCCAAACTTTCAGCGCACCGTGGCGGACCGAGGCGGCAATAATTACTACCTGCGAGGCACCTACACAAAGTATGACCTCGACTTCACCGATGACGTTTTAGCCATGCACGACGCTGGTTTTGATGTTCTCTCCATGGAGCCGGTGGTAGCGAAGGACGCCCCCTACGCCATCGAAGAAGAGGATCTGCCGCGCATCTACGCGGAGTATGACCGTCTGGCGGCAGCCTACATGGAACGCCATCGCGCCGGGCACGGCTTCTTCTTTTTCCATTTCAACATGGATCTTTCCAACGGTCCCTGCGTAGCGAAGCGCCTTTCCGGCTGCGGCGCAGGGCACGAATACTACGCCGTGGCCGCCAACGGCGATCTTTATCCCTGCCATCAGTTCGTAGGGCGGGATAGATACCGATTAGGCTCCGTCTTCACGGGCGTCACTTCTCCCGATATCCCCCCTTATTTTCGGGAATCCCACGTCCTCAACAAGCCAAAATGCCGTGACTGCTGGGCTCGTTTCTTTTGCAGCGGCGGCTGCCACGCCAACGCCGATCTCTTTCACGGCAATATCCGCGAACCTTACGAAATCGGCTGCGCCATCCAAAAAAAGCGTCTGGAGTGCGCCATCATGATCCAAGCGGCCTTGGCGCTGGAAAAGGAAGGGCAGAAAAATCATGAATGATGACGACAAAGAATATCAGGACGCCGCCCTCTTCGACCTTTTACCGGAAAGCGTCTACATCGTCGACCGCGACACCTGCCAGCTCCTCTACCTCAACGAAGCCGGCCCAGTTATTGGGCATGAAACCCGAAGATGACTATCGGCAGCAGTATTGCTACGCGCTCCTGCGCGGGGAACGGCAGCCCTGTGCCGTCTGTTCCCTGCAGAGCCATCGGGAGCGTTCCTACGATAAGGAGCTTTACAGCGAAAGATTTCAAAAACATTTCAAGATCGTGGACGCTTCCATTCGCTATCAGGGACACAAGGCGAAGATCGTCATGTGCATCGATGTCACGGCTTCCACCCGACAGCGCCACGAATTGGAGACGGCCCTCCAGGCGGAAGCCGTGCTGAACGAGACGGTGCAGATTCTCTACTCGGAGCCGGAATTGGAAAAGGCCCTCGATCTCATGCTGGCCCACATGGGGCTTTACCTCCGCGCGGAGCGCTGCGCCATCCTAAACGTCGAGGGCAATTCCCTGCACTGTTCCCATGAGTGGTGTCAACAGGGGATAGAGAGTCAAAAAGGCCTCTGGCAGGAGCTTCCCCTGCGAAGCCTGGAACGTTGGGAAAATGCCCTGGCACGCCACAATAATGTCCTGGTTCCCGACAGCACCCTCATGGCGGAGACCTATCCGGCAGAATACGCGCTCCTGATGAAAATGCACATCAAAAACTGCGTGGCCGCCCCCATCCTTATTCGCGACCACTTAGTCAGCATCGTACTCATCGCCAACCTGCCCCAGAAAGAGATGGACAGCGCCTCCATGATGCTCCTCACTCTCTCCTACTTCATCGCTACCTCCATGGTGGCGGATCAAAACCGGCAGCTTTTGGAGAAGGCCAGCTATTCCGACATCATGACCGGCGTGGCGAACCGCAACGCCTTCATCCGCGACCTGGATCACCTCCAGCGGGCCATCGATCTTTCCCCCGTTCCGGTGGGCGTCATCTACTTCGACCTGAACGGCTTAAAGCCGGTGAACGATCAACAGGGACACCGGGCCGGGGATCGCCTCCTCATGCGCCTCGCCGACGCCATCTCCCTCTTCTTTCGCAAGCAGGAAATCTATCGCACCGGCGGCGATGAATTCGTCGTCCTCTGCCTGAATATGCCGGAGCCGCAATTTACTGATCGCCTGTCGAAAATCTTGGATCACATTGACTCCGTCAGCGCCTTGAGCGTCTCCGTCGGCCACGCCTGGGACGAGGGCAGTGGCCTCTCCCTGCAAAAGGTCATCGCTGCCGCCGATGCCAAGATGTACGAAGAAAAAAAGGCCTACTATAGAGGGCACCACCGCGTCCGCTGACCTCACCAGAGAACCCCTCATCGCCGCAAACGATGAGGGGTTTTACGCATGGGCTGCCCGATGAAAAATTGACAAAACGACCGTACTGTTTTATCATTCGTATATATGTATGATATGGGGGCGTTTGCCCTGACGCCGTTTTTTCTGCGGAGCAGAAACGGCCGTGAGAAAGGATGACGGAATGGAGACTCGGACACGCTCTCTGACAGAGGGCGGTATCTTAGCGGCCGTGATGGTGGTGCTGGCGGTGGTGGCCGTCTATGTACCGCTCCTTGGCATCTTAGCGGTGCTGCTCTGGCCGCTTCCAGCCGCCATCCTCATCGTGCGTCACGGCCTCCGCTGGGGTGTCATGTCCGTCATTGTGGCGGCACTCCTCACGGCGGTTCTCATCGAGCCTACGATAGGGCTGCGCCTCGCCGTGGCCTTTGGTCCGGTGGGGCTGGCTTTGGGGACGGGCTATCGGCACGGTCACTCGGCCACGCGGATCGTAACCACGACAATGGTCGTATCCATCGCGGCAAAATTTGCCGGGCTGGCCATCGTCTTTTCCCTCACGGGAATGGAACCCTTTTCCGGTCAGCTCAACGCCATGGAAGAATCCTTCGGACAAGCGTCGGCCATATATCAGAGCCTTGGCATGAGCGAGGCACAGATCACCGCCGCTCGGGATACCTTCATGCAAAACATCGCCATGGTGCGCCTGCTCCTCCCTTTGGTAGTGGTAACCATGGGGCTTTTGGATACCATGGCGAATTTCTGGGCCTTAGGCAGGCTCCTCTCGCGTCTCGGACAACCCGTCCCGCCCCTGCCGCCCTTTAAAGAGTGGCGGCTGCCGGCGGCCTTTCTTTACATCTTTGGCTTTTCTCTTTTGGGGATGTACTGGGGATCGACACGGGAACTGACCCTCCTTTATCAGGTATCCCTGAATCTTAATATGGGAACGACGTTAGCCGGCCTCATTGAAGGGGCTTCGCTCTATGAATTCGTCACCCGCCGCTACGGATGGCCGCGCCTCGTGACGACGTTGGCCCTCTTCTTTATCGTTTTCAGTTCTTTTCTCATGCCCATTCTCGTCTTCACCGGCCTCTTGGACACGGTGTTCGACTATCGCAAGCGCTATTGGCGCGAATCGAAATGAGGTGAGGCGCTTTGCCTCGTAATTTTTCCGCTTGGATCGACGCCTGCATCTTCCTCGTCATTTACGGGATGACCGTGGCGGTATTGATTTCCTATAATTTTTACATGGGCGCCATCAGTGCGCTGGTATGGCTGTGCTTGGCGTTCTTCGCCCAGGAACGGTGCCGGGATCGGCAGCGAAAATTTGAAAGTTACTTCCGGGACATCGCCAGCAACGTCAATCCCGTGACCAATTACGCCATTGAAAATCTTCCCCAGGCCATCCTCATCGTAGACGCCGAACAACGTCTCCAGTGGGGGAACACCGCTCTCGACAGCTATATCGGGACCCACATCGAGCAGGGGACGCCGGTGGAAGATTTCTGGCCGGAGATGAACATAAAACCCGTCTGGGGAACCAGTGGCGCGGATGTATTTACCCACGACGACCACCACTATCGGGTCGAGTACCGCCCCGTGTTTTCCCCTGTCAAAGCCGAAGGGCAAGCTCCGGCGGAAGCCGCCTTGATGGCGTTTTACGTCATGGACGTCACGGAATACGCGCAGCTCCAAGAAGCATATCATAAAAGCCGCTTGGTGTTGGCCTATATTGAGATCGATAATTTCGACGAAGTCCTGCAGGGCCTCACGGAGTCCGAGCGCACGGCCCTGCTCTTTGAAGTGAACCGCATGCTGGACGAGTGGATGCACCGTTTGGGCGGATTTTTGCGCCGTATTCGGGATGATTTCTACGTGGCGGTCATGGAACGCCGCGCCTTGGATCAGGCTCTAACAGATAAATTTGACATTTTAGATCAGGTCCGCTCTCTGCATAATTCCAATCAGCTCCCGGTCACTTTGAGCTTCGGCGTCGTGGTGTCCGACCGGCAGACCCCCGACGAATTGGGGAGACAGGCGCAGCAGGAATTGGACCTGGCCCTCGGGCGCGGCGGCGATCAGGCCGTGGTCTTAGTGGACGGAAAGCCCCAATTCTTTGGTGGCAAGGCCACGGCAGTGGAAAAGCATACCCGGGTAAAGGCTCGGGTGGTGGCCCATTCCCTGCGGGATCTCCTCATGGGCTCCGACGCGGTATACGTCATGGGGCATCAGAATGAGGACTTCGATGCTTTAGGCGCGGCCATCGGCGTCGCGCAAATGGCCCGGCAGCTAAAAAAACCGGTGCATATCGTCTTAAGTTCCATGAACGACGGCATCGACAAGTTTACCGAACTTTTGCTGGATAAACCGGAATATGAAGGCCTCTTCCTGCGGGAGGAAGAGCTTTTGGTCAACATGACGGCGGCCCATCCTCTCTTAGTGGTGGTGGATACCCATATTCCCCACATGGTGGCGGCGCCAAAGCTTCTCACCCGCGTCAGTCGGGTGGTGGTCATCGACCACCACCGACGCAGCGAAAACTGCATCGCCAGCCCGCTTCTCATGTATTTGGAACCGTCATCATCATCTACCAGCGAGCTGGTGACGGAACTTTTGATGTACTTCAGCGACGATCTGGCCTTGGGCCGTCTGGACGCCACCGCCCTCTACGCGGGCATCGTGGTGGACACGAAGAATTTTGCCATCCAGACCGGCGTCCGCACCTTCGAGGCGGCGGCGTTTCTGCGCCGGGCCGGAGCCGATCCGGTGGTGATCCGCCATCTCTTCCGCTCCGATTACGAAACGAACCGCACCATCGCTAAGGCGGAGGCGGCCTCCAAACTCTACGACGGCGGCCTCATCGTCACCGCCATCCCCGACAGCCAACCCAACATTCAGGCCATCGCGGCCCAGGCAGCAGACTCGCTGCTGCGCATTGAAGGCGTTCACATGAGCATCGTCGTCTTTCAGCTGGCTTCCGACGTCGTGGGGATCAGCGCCCGCTCCTCGGGGGAGTACAACGTACAGGTCATCATGGAGGCCTTCGGCGGCGGCGGTCATCAAAACGTCGCCGGCGCCCAGATTAAGAACGGCGACCTCCGAACCCTCACGGAAGACGTCGTGGAAACCGCGCAAAAATTCATGAAGGAGAATGGTTGATATGAAAGTCATATTGAAGGCCGACGTGAAAAAAGTCGGCAAAGCCGGTGAAGTCATCGAAGTCGCGGAAGGATACGGGCGCAATTTCCTGCTGCCCAAAGGCCTCGCCGCCGAAGCTAACGCGAAAAACCTCAACTTAGCCCGGCAAAAGGCCGGCGCCGCTGCTCACAAGAAGGCGCAGGAAACGGACGAAGCGCGGCTCTTGGCGGCTCAGCTCGATAAAGTGGAAGCCGTCATCGCTGTGAAGGTAGGTGAAGGAGGCAAGCTCTTCGGCTCCGTCACCGGAAAAGACGTGGCGGAAGCACTCCATAAAGCCCACGGGATCGAGCTTGATAAGCGCAAGATCACCCTCATCCCCGAGGTCAACGGCCCCGGTGATTACGAAGCGGTCATCAAGATACACCCCGAGATCGTCAGCCGGATCAAAGTACGCATCGTGGCCGAATGAGACCCGATGAAAGGAACATGTCATGGGAAACCTGTTTAAATTTTTCCAGAAGAAGCGCCCGGAGAAAGCCCCGGGCGTTTCCCTTCCGCCCGATAACGCCCTTGACCGGGAAATCGACGCCCTCTACGGGATGTTAGCGGATATTTTAGGCTCCGATAAATTGGTTATCAAGGCGGGAAAGATGGACGCCATGCGCTTCATGCGCTCCCCGCTGCGGGGGGAGCGGGTGCTGGCCCTCCAGCGCATCATTCTGGAAAACCCTACCATCGAGCATATCCCCACGGACTCGGAGATCCCCAAGCTCATCACAGCGCTCTCCGAGCGCGTGGCGGACATGATGGCCCGGCGCTCATTGGAGGATAAGATCGAAAAAAAGATCGCCGAGAAATTGGAAGAAAACCACCAGGACTACGTAAAGGACATCCGTTTACAGGTCCTGGAAGAGGAAAAAGTACCGGTAGAAAGCCCCCAGGCGGTAAAAAAGCGCGAAGCCCTGGAAAAAATGGATCAGATCCATCTCACCCAATCGGTGATGGAGCTCCTGCGGCCCAAAACCTTGGAGGAGATCGTGGGGCAGCCCCGGGCCGTCCGCTCTCTCTTTTCCAAACTCTCCTCTCCGTATCCCCAGCACCTTCTCCTCTACGGCCCCCCCGGCGTGGGGAAGACCACGGCGGCCCGCCTCGTCTTAGAACAAGCGAAGGGGGTGGAGGGCGCCCCCTTCGGAGCAGAAGCGCCCTTCGTGGAGACGGACGGTACAACCCTGCGTTGGGATCCCCGGGACATGACGAACCCCCTCCTCGGCTCCGTCCACGACCCCATCTATCAGGGGGCGCGGCGGGACTTGGCGGACAGCGGCGTGCCGGAACCGAAACCCGGCCTCGTCACCGACGCCCACGGCGGCATCCTCTTCATCGACGAGATCGGGGAGATGGATGCCATGCTGCAAAACAAGCTCCTTAAGGTTTTGGAAGACAAGCGAGCCTATTTCGAATCGACATATTTTGATCCGACAGACGAAAAAGTTCCCCCGTACATCAAAAAACTTTTCGAAGAAGGGGCCCCGGCAGATTTCGTCCTCATCGGAGCAACGACCCGGGAAGCCCGGGACATCAGCCCGGCCCTGCGGTCGCGCTGCGCGGAGATTTACTTTGAGCCCCTGACGCCGGCTCACATCGTGACCATCGTGGAAAACGCAGCGAAAAAACTGGACGCAGCCCTCGGCGACGGCGTTTCCTCTCTCATCAGCGAGTACACCGTCGAGGGGCGCAAGGCCATCAACATCTTAGCCGACGCCTTCTCCTTTGCCTTGGAGCGCCAGCGCGGCGAAAGCGGCCCCGTCGCCATCGAAAAATCCGACATCTATGAAGTGGCGCAGGTGAGCCGCCTCTATCAGTACGTCACCAAAAAGGCCTCCGACCAGCCGGAAGTAGGCCATGTCTTCGGCCTCGGCGTCTCCGGTTACCTTGGCTCCGTCATTGAAATCGAGGCGGTGGCCTTCCCTGCCCACGAAAAAGGCAAAGGCACCGTACGCTTCAACGAAACAGCCGGGAAAATGGCCCGGGACTCCGTCTTCAACGCCGCCTCGGTGATGCGCCGGATCACCGGCCAGGAACTCTCCGATTACGATCTCCACATCAACGTGGTGGGCGGCGGCAACATCGACGGCCCCAGCGCCGGGACGGCCATCTTAACGGCCATCGTCAGCGCCGTCACGAATCGCCCTGTCCGGCAGGACACAGCGGTGACAGGGGAGATCTCGCTCTACGGTAAGGTGCGCCCGGTAGGCGGCGTCTTTGAAAAAGCTTACGGCGCGAAGCAGGCAGGGATCCAAACGCTGATCATCCCAGAGGAAAACGCCAAGGATATTCCCCCTAGCCATTTAGGCCTCGACATCCACCCTGTCGCCACAGCGGAAGAGGCTCTGGCGCTGCTCTTTGCCAAGGAGGAAGATCATGGCTGACCGCACGACAACCCCGGACGGGATCGAACGCATTCCGCCTCAGAATATTGAAGCGGAGCAGGCCGTCTTAGGGGCCATGCTCATCAAAAAAGAGGCCATCAGTACCGCCGCCGAGCTTTTGACCGGCGACGATTTCTACCGCCTGGCACACCGCCTCGTCTTTGAAGCTATCATGGCGCTGAGCCAGGCCAATGAAGCCGTGGACATGATCACCGTCACCGAACGGCTGAAAAAGGACGGCGAGCTGGAAAAGGCCGGCGGCATCGCCTTCATCACCGCCTTGGCCAACGCGGTGCCCACCGCGGCCAACGTCGCCTTCCACGCCCGCATCGTGCGGCAGAAAGCGCAGCTTCGCCAACTCATCAACGCCGCCACGGAAATCGCCGGCACCGCTTATGAGGATGCGGAAGCCGTGGATGAAATCATGGACGACGCGGAAAAGCGCATCTTAGATGTCACCGCCCGCAATAACCACGCCGACTTCGTGCCCATGAAGGACATTCTCATCGCCACCTTCGAGCAGATTGAAAAACACGCCGCCAACAAGGGTGCGCTGACGGGCCTTCCTTCGGGCTTCGTGGACTTAGACCGGCTCACCTCAGGTTTTCAGCCTTCCGACCTCATCTTAGTGGCGGCCCGCCCCTCCATGGGAAAGACCGCCTTCACCCTCAATATCGCCACCAACGCCGCCATCCGCAGCAAAAAGACGGTGGCCTTCTTCTCTCTCGAAATGTCCAAAGAACAGCTGGCCCTGCGCATGTTCAGCTCCGAAGGGCAGGTGGACTCCCAAAGGCTGCGCGTCGGTGATCTCAAGGACGAAGAATGGCAGAAGGTCATCAGCGCCGCCGACCGCCTCACGAAAGCCCCCCTCTGGATCGACGACACCCCAGGCATCACCGTCATGGAACTGCGCTCCAAAGCGCGGCGCTTAAAGGCGGAACACGGCCTGGACCTCATCGTCATCGACTACCTCCAACTCATGCAGGGGCGCGGCATGCGAAGCGGCGACAACCGCCAGCAGGAGATTTCGGAAATCTCCCGCTCCCTCAAAGCGCTGGCCCGGGAACTCAAAGTCCCCGTCATCGCCCTCTCCCAGCTCTCCCGCAGCGTAGAATCGAGGCAGATCAAGCGCCCCATGCTCTCCGATCTGCGGGAATCCGGCTCCTTGGAACAGGACGCCGACATTGTCATGTTCCTGTACCGCGAGGACTACTACGAAAAGGAAACCGACCGGCAAAACATCACCGAAGTCATCGTCGCCAAGCACCGCAACGGCCCGGTGGACACCGTTTCTCTCTTCTTCCAAAAGGAATTTACGAAATTCGTCAGCCTCATCGTCAACGCCTAACAGGAGGATCGTGATGTGACCGAACCAAAGGTATCCCATTTCACCCTACACATTGATCCGAACGCCAGGAAAGGAGAAATCTACTTTATGGGCGAACTCAAAACCCGGGACGTGGTGCTGCGCATCATCCTCACCCTCGTCACCTGCGGCCTGTTCGGCCTCTATTGGATGAAGACCCTCACCGATGATATCCACCGCTTTTCCGAACGGCCCCAGACGCCGTCCGGGATTAAGGTGATGCTCTTAACCCTCGTTACCTGTACCCTCTATTTTTACTACTGGCTCTACAAAATCAGCGGCGAATTGGTGGAAGCCCGCCGGGAAAAAGGTCTTCCCCTCGACGCCGTTTCCAATACTACTTACGCTGTTACTGTCGTCGTCATCTCGCTGCCCTCCATACTGCTTTCCATCCTGCAAATTCCCGATCGTGTCTATCAGGAGTTGTTCAGCAGAGAAGTGTTGTCGACGAGTACCTCCGCCATGCTCATTGTCATCGCCTTGGAACTCGCCCTCAAGGCCGCCATTGCCATCGGTAGCCTCTGGCTAATCTACCGCAGACAGAGTCCTCATCCCCGTATTCTCTACATGTTCTTAGCTATTTTCCAGCTTCAGTTTCTCACCATTGCCTTCTTGCAGGCCTCTCTCAACGATGGCATCTCGTCCCAATTATCACTGAAAAATCCGCCGCCCGAAGGGCCAGGGGGAACGCCGTCACCAACGGAGCCCATGACGGCCGTTCCCTCCAATTCGGACCCGGCCGTCCCCTCCTCCAGGGACTCTGTCCCACGCGATGATTTAGCATGGCTCATGCCGCGAAACACGGGATGAACCATGGCCCCGCCCCACGTGGCGATTGAGAAATAGCCGCCGGTCTTTCCCCGCGTGCGCTTCTGCAACCACGGCACAGCCGTAAAGTAACGCATAATATACCTAGAAAAAGAAGGAATCTCTACATGCAAAAGCGCAGCATCGTCAAAGCCGTCATCTTCAGCTTAATCACCTGCGGAATTTACGGCTGCTACTGGTTCGTAAGGCTCACCAACGAAGCCCACGAGGCCGCCGGCCGCCAGACCACCGCCTCCGGTCTCATGGCGCTCCTCTTTTCTCTCGTCACCTGCGGCATCTACCTGCTCTATTGGATGTAAAGATGGGAGAAACCGTGAACGAGGCCAAACGTCGCCGGGGAATGCACGCCGACGGCAACGATCCCATCCTCTACCTCTTCCTCACCTTCGTGGGCCTGGGTATTGTCAGTGAAGCCCTCATTCAGAGCGCTCTCAACGATATCGTCGCCTTCGACGAGAACACCTCGGGAGGTGAGATCGTCCTCGCTTCGGAAAACCTGCCGGGAAATCCGCAATAAAACGATAAAAAATCGCGCCCCGATATGGGGCGCGATTTTTATGTGCTCATTTATCCAGATAATGGGAGCCACATTGCCATATTTCAAGTCTACCCTCTCTGATGCGAAAAACGAGGCGATTTTTTCCGTCAATCCTCACACTCCAAAATCCGGCCAAATTACCTGACAAGGCTTCCGGTTTTCCCATACAATGAACCCCATTTCTCTCAATGTCAGAGATCAGACGATTGATCTTTTTCAGTGTTTTCTTATCCTGCGTCTGCCAGTACAGATAATCTGCCCACGCCTCATCGTGCCACAGTTTTTCCATCAATCGGCCTCAATTAATTCATGTGGCTTCAATGTGCTGCGTCCCGCTTCGACATCTGCAATCGCTTCCTTAAGGCGCTTCATATTCGCCTTGTTGTAGAACGGATCCGGTTCCGCCGTCACGTCAAAGGGGATGCGGCGGTCCTGGGTCACCTTCGCCGCGAACATGGTAAACGCCGACGTCATCGTCAGCCCCATCTTGCGGCAAGTTTCCTCCATCTCGCGCTTGAGTGCCGCATCCATTCGAAAATTCACCATCGCCTGTGCCATGAAAACGCCCTCCTTTTTTTATTAATTATATCACAAACGTAAAGCAAACACCATCATTCCCCATCATTCTCTTTATTATCGTTGCCGGAAATTTCTGCGCCTGCCAAAAAGCAATCATCACAGCCACGGAGACGCGTTTCCCCTCGCAGCCTTTTGTTTCCCGCCTTGAAAAAGCACGGTAAAGCGTATAAAATAGAAACAGTTTCCCGCGATCCAGGGATATCGCTTTTTGGTCCCCCGCAGGAAAGAGAACCGCCATCCAGAACGGGCTGATAGGGTAAAACGCCCTTCATTCCCGCACAGCTTGCGGCGCTATCATCGCCATTCTATCATAGGGGAGGCTTCTTTATGCCCGATAAAAAAAGCGCGGCCGATCTCGTCGTCGCGGCCGCCATCGCCGATATTTTCCGCGCCGCCAAGCAGCTCGACGGCGTCGCCGTCAAGACGAAGCTTATCGAAAGCCCTTTCTTTTCCTCTATATCCGGCGGCGCCGTCTACCTCAAGCCGGAGAATCTCCAAAATACCGGCTCCTTTAAACTCCGGGGCGCCTATAATAAGATCAGCCAGCTGCCTGCGGCGGAGCGACAAAAAGGCGTCATCACCGCTTCCGCCGGCAACCATGCCCAAGGTGTCGCCCTGTCAGCCCAGAAGCTCCGCGTCAAAGCCGTCATCTGTATGCCCGCCACCACCCCCATCTTAAAAGTAGAAGCCACCCGTGCCTACGGGGCCGAGGTCGTCCTCTACGGCGATACCTTCGACGACGCCTACGCGAAGTCCCTAGAACTGCAAAAAGAAAAGGGTTTCGTCTACATTCATCCCTTCAACGACCTGCAAGTCCTCTTAGGGCAAGGAACCGTGGCCAAGGAAATCATCGACGACTGCCCCGATATCGACGCTATCCTCGTCCCCATCGGCGGCGGCGGCTTGGCCAGCGGCGTCGCCCTGGCGACGAAGTTGGTCAATCCCCACGTCCAGGTCATCGGCGTTGAACCGGCTGGGGCCGCCTCCATGGAAGCAGCCTTTAAGGCGGGAAAAGTGGTAACGCTGCCCGCTGTGGACACCGTAGCCGACGGCTGCGCCGTCAAAACCGTCGGCGACCTGACCTACGCTTTCTGCCGTAAATATTTAGACGAGATCGTCACTGTTTCCGAATTGGAGATCATGTCCGCCCTGCTCTCATTGATCGAGAAACACAAACTCATCGCCGAAGGGGCAGGGGTTCTTTCCCTGGCCGCCCTGCCGAAGCTGAACCTCAAGGGAAAAAAAGCCGCCGCCATCCTCTCTGGGGGCAACATCGACATCTCCACCATTTCCGCCCTCATCAACAAAGCCCTCATCGCCCGGGGCCGCGTCTTCTGCTTCGCCGTACAGCTTCCCGATAAGCCCGGTCAGCTCCTTCACGTCTCCCAGATCTTAGCCGAAGAAGACGCCAACGTCATCCGTCTCGACCACAATCAGGCCATGGTCACGGACAGCTTCAAAAAAGTCCAGCTCACCGTCACCTGCGAGACCCACGACGAAGATCACATCCGCCGCATCATCGCCGCCCTGCAAAAAGGTGGCTTTATCGTAGAACGAGTCTACTGAGCACCCCACGCCGCGGCATGGTTCACCACCCCAGTGCCCGGCGCCAGATGTACGCGCAGTATTTGAATCATTTTCCTCCCCTCCGGACGCTGACACGGCCTTTTGTTTTCCCTTCTCCCCTCCCGGCAGCTTTGACCGACGATCTTTCCGCGCATCGCAAAGAAAAGAGGTTGATCTTAACATGCGACCAAACATCCGATTGTACAATGTCCTCTTTCCCCTGTGGTTCTTCTGGCTGTATCCGACAGAACTCTGGCTCCTGCTCCTCCCGGCAAACTTTCTCATCGACAGTTTCGTGCTGTACGTCGCCATGAAGTGGCGGCACATCGAAAATCGTAAGTACCGTTGGAAAAGCAGTATTTTCCGCGTCTGGGCCTTTGGCTTTCTGAGCGATGTTTGCGGCGCGGCGCTCATCTTATTCCTCCACTTTGCCGTCTGGCCGGCCCCTTGGTTTTGGGACACGCTGGGCTATCACCCGGCGGAAACCTTACTGGTTCTCCCCGGGGTAGCGCTGGCCGGTTATCTCATCTATTTCTTCAATAGGCGTTACACCTTCTCTTCCTCCGATCTTTCGCCAGCGGACATACGGTGGCTGAGTTTGGCGCTGGCGGTCTTCACAGCCCCCTATGCCATGTTCATCCCCTTATAACGCCTGGCTAAGGAAGCACTGATCCATTCAGCCCCATCATCTTGACGCATCTTTTCCCCAGCTTCTCCTCTGCGGCCCGTCCTTTTCCTTCGGCGTGGCCGCTTGTTTATGTAGAAATATATTGCTATAATAAAGGACACTTAGTGAAGATGGTGCGACGATATTCCCCATAAAAAAGTCCCATGCCGCTGTCATTTCCCCGCGATGGGACAAACGACTAAAACAGGCTCGATGAAAAGAGGTGAAAAAGATTGGCGAAGCTGCATACGAATTTTACCGGCCCGGCGAAGGTCGTGCCGCCGGTGGATCAGGATATCGACCGCTACATTACGGCACATCCCGATGGAAATTTCGACGAAGTACTGAAAGGGGACGATCGCTGGCCGGTCTTTTATCACCTCTCGGATATGCGCACCGGCCTTTTAGGCTGGTACGAACTGCCGCCCCAGGCCGAGATATTGGAAATCGGCGCGGGATTCGGCGCCCTGACGGGGCAGCTCTGCGACATGGCGGGGCATGTGACGGTGATGGAGCGCTCCCTCTTTCGGGCGCGTTCCCTGGCTAAACGTTGGACTGAGCGGGAGAATTTAGACGTCTACGCCGGCGATCTCTTCGATATGCCCTTTCGCCGCCGGTTCGACCTCATCACTCTCATCGGCGTACTGCCGGAACTCTGCGAAGGGCGCGAAGAGTTAGCGCCTTACGCCAGCTATCTCCGGGCACTCCAGGAATATCTCAAGCCCCACGGACGTATCCTCTTAGCGATGGACAACCGGCTGGGGCTGAAATTCTTCTGCGGCGCACGGGATGCGTATTCGGAAGAACCTTTCGGCGGCCTTTCGGGGGAGCAGGGGGAAGGACACATCTTCACGGCGGCAGAAATACGCACCATTCTAAAAGACGCCGGGTATCCTTACGTCAGATTCTATTACCCGCTGCCGGATTACCGCCTCCCCCAGCTGATCTTCAGCGACGCGCACCTCCCCGACGCTGACGTGGGAGAAGGCCTCATCCCCTACGATCCCACCTCGGATACCCGGGTGCTGTCGGAAACGTATCTGTATCGCTACATCGTCACCAACGGGCTCTTCCCCCAAATGGCTAATTCCTTCTTGGTGGAATGCGCCCTGCAGCCGCAAACCGCGCGAGGCGCGGACTTTATCTCCCTGGCTTCGGATCGAACCCCCGCCGCGAATATCGCCACCGCCATCAAAGGACGGGAAACGGTGACAAAACGCCCCTTAACGGCAGCAGGGAGAGAAGGGCTGCAGCGCTTGGCCGAAAACACGGCGGAGCTAAAGGAGCGGGGACTGGAAGTCATTCCTCTGACGCTGGCCGAAAATTCCGCCACCATGCCCTTTTATGATTTTCCTGTGCTCTCCCAATGGCTCCGAGAGCGCGGCCCCGGGGACGAAGCGAAGGTCCGGGCCGTCTTTGACCGCCTGCGTGCCGCCATTCTCCAGGCCTCGCCTCCCGTCCCCGACGAACTGAACTGCATGGCCCAGCGCTCCTTAGGCGCGGACTGGGGCGTCATCCTCCGGCGCGTCTACATCAACATGGTACCGGACAACATCTTCTATGACGACGGCCGCCTGATCTTTTTCAACCAGGGGATCACGCTGGAAAACTGCCCCGCCCGCTACGCCATGTTCCTCGCCCTCTACGAGAGTGCCGAAGCCCTCACCCGGCTGGGCCTCCTGGACGAGCTGCGGGTGCATTTCGACGTAGACGCGCTGTGGGAGCTCTTTACCCTGGAACAGCAGCAATTCGTGGCCGACTGGCGGCGGTATGATGTGTACCATCAATTCTACGACTGGGCGGAGATGGATCCCCGCCGCATGGTAAAGAACCGGCAAATCCTGCGGATCATCGGCAACGAATGAGCCGACGCCCGCCGGAAAGGCGCGCTGGAAACGATTTCCCTAAAGCATAGAAAATTTGTAGGGATTGACAAGGACCAGGGTATCTCCTAAAATGAAGATACTTCATCTTTGTAAAATAAACGTAAGCTGGAGAAGAAAGGGATCGATGTTTATGGCAGAAAATCTGCTGACCATCCGCGGCCTCAGAGCCAGCGTGGACGGCAAAGAGATATTGAAGGGAATCGACCTCACGGTGAACCGCGGCGAAGTGCATGTGCTCTTAGGCCCGAACGGATCGGGGAAATCCACCCTGATGAACGTCATCATGGGCCATCCCCGCTACGAGGCGCAGTCGGAGGAAATGACCTTTTTAGGCGAGGACCTGGGGGATCTCCCCACCTTCGAGCGGGCGCGGCGGGGACTGTTTCTCTCCTTTCAGTCCCCGGAGGAAATCCCCGGGATCACGGTGGAGAACATGCTCCGCACGGCGAAGCAGGCCGTCACCGGGGAAAAGGTCAAGATTTTAGCCTTCAAGAAGGAATTGAAAACGGCCCTGGACGCCCTGCAAATGGACGAAGCCTACGCCCAGCGCTACCTGAATGTGGGCTTTTCCGGGGGCGAGAAAAAGCGCAGTGAGATTCTGCAGCTCCTCATGCTGCGCCCGCAGCTGGCAATGTTAGACGAGACGGACTCGGGGCTCGATGTGGACGCGGTGCAGGTGGTATCGAAAGGGGTCAGCGCCTTTCATACCCCGGAGAATGCCTGCCTCATCATCACCCACAACGCCCGCATCCTCTCCGAACTGAAGGTGGATCGGGTGCATGTCCTCATGGAGGGGCACATTGCCGAAGAAGGGGGCGCCTCCCTCATCGACGACATTAACCGCCAGGGCTTCACCCATCTTTTGGACACACGGGGGTGAGACGCCTATGGCAAAGAAAAAGACTTTTATTGAGGATATTGAACGCACCCTCTACGATATCAAAAACGAGGATCGTCCCCTCTACCGGACGGAAGAGGGGCTGACGGAGGCGATCGTCCGGGATATTTCGGCGAAAAAACACGATCCGAAATGGATGCTGGACTTTCGGCTGCAATCCCTCGAAGTCTACCGGCAGACGCCGCTTCCCACCTGGGGGCCGGATCTCTCAGCCCTGGACATGGATCACATCGTGACCTACGTCCAGCCCGACGCCCGCATGGCAGGGCGCTGGGAAGACGTGCCCGAGGATATACGGGATACCTTTGACCGGCTGGGGATCCCCGAGGCGGAGAAGTCTTCTCTGGCGGGCGTGGGAGCCCAGTACGACTCCGAAGTCGTCTACCACAGCGTGCAGGAGAGCCTCAAAAAACAAGGCGTCGTCTACACGGACATGGAGACGGCACTTCGGGAACATGAGGCCATCGTGCGGGAATATTTCATGAAATTGGTACCCCCGAAGGACCATAAATTCGTAGCCCTCCACGGCGCGGTGTGGTCGGGGGGCTCCTTCGTCTACGTTCCGGCGGGGGTAGAGGTAAAAATCCCCCTCCAATCGTATTTCCGACTGAATGCGCCGGGAGCCGGACAGTTTGAACACACCCTGATCATCGTGGAGCCGGGGGGGAGCCTGCATTTCATTGAAGGCTGTTCCGCTCCGAAGTACAACGTGACCAACCTTCACGCCGGCTGCGTGGAGCTTTATATCAAAGAAGGAGCGCGGCTCCGCTACTCCACCATCGAGAACTGGTCCCGAAACATGATGAACCTCAATACGAAGCGGGCCCTGGTGGAAAAAGACGGCCTCATCGAGTGGGTGTCCGGATCCTTCGGCTCCCATGTGTCCATGCTTTATCCCTCCAGCATCCTCCACGGCGAGGGGGCCCGGTGCGAATTTACCGGCGTAACCTTCGCCGGGCACGGGCAGCACCTCGACACGGGGGCGACGGTGGTCCACGCCGCGCCTCATACCTCGGCGAACATCAGTACCCGCTCCATCTCCAAGGATGGGGGGGTAGCGGTCTACCGCAGCGCCGTAAAGGTCGCGCCAGACGCCGATCACGCGCGATGTTCCGTGAGCTGCGAGTCTCTCATGCTGGACAGCAACTCCCGGGCGGATACATTACCCGCCATGGACATCCAAGGGGACGAGGCAGACATCGGCCACGAAGCGAAAATCGGCCGGATCAGCGACGAAGCTATTTTTTACCTGATGAGCCGCGGCATTAAGGAAGATGAGGCGCGGGCCATGATCGTGCGGGGCTTCGTAGAGCCCATCGCCAAGGCGCTGCCCTTGGAATACGCGGTGGAAATGAACAATCTCATCACGATTGAGTTGGAAGGGACGATGGGCTGATGGCGGGGCAAGAGTTCGTTTACAGTGAGATCCCCATGCGCACTTGGCGCTGGATGGGGGTCAACGAGGCGCGGGTGCCCGAAAGCGTCATGTCCGCCGCCCCCGTAGAAAAGCATATCGTCGTCCCCCGGGGAGAGAAAACCGAGTGCGTCGTGGTCTACCGGGAAGAACCCTCCGCCTTCATCCGGGCGGAGATCGCCGAAGGCGGAGAGCTGCACCTCATCCGGGTGCAGCTTGCGCCGGACGACATGGCCCGCGCCGACCGGATAGAGGCGGAAGTGGCGGCGGGGGCAGCCTTTCACTTCACCGCCGTCGAAGCGGGGGGAAGGGTGTCCGCGTCGTCCCTTGACATCTCCCTTTCGGGGCGCGGCAGCGTGGCGGACGTGGCGGCCCTTTACTTCGTGGACGGCACGCGGCACACGGACATGAACTACGTCGTCAAGCAGAAAGCGCCGGAAACGGATGCCACCATGCTGGTTTACGGCGCGCTGGCGGGCCAGGCCGAGAAGGTTTTTCGCGGCACGCTGGATTTCGTCAGCGGCTCCGCCGGATCGGTAGGGCGGGAAAGTGAAGAAGTCATCCTCCTCTCTCCAAAAGTGCGAAACCGCTCGGTGCCGCTGATGCTCTCCGGGGAAGCGGACGTGGATGGTCATCACGCCGTCACCATCGGCAAAATGGACGAAAATAAGCTCTTTTATCTCATGAGCCGTGGTCTCGACGGCGAGGAAGCCAAAAAATTGGTGGTGGAAGCGGCCCTCGCCCCGGTACTCTCTCGCCTGCCAGACGCGGCGCTGGCCGAAGAAATCCGCGCCGCCATTGAAGGGAGACTTTCCCATGCGTGATCCCCAGGAATTTCGCCGCGATTTTCCCCTGCTGAATCAAACGATGAACGGCCGCCCTATCGTCTATTTGGACAACGGCGCCACCACGCAGAAACCGGAAAGCATGATCCAGGCCATGTGCGGTTATTACGGCGGCTGCAACGCCAACCCCCACCGGGGGGCCTACGCCCTCTCCATAGAGGCCACGGACATCTACGAAAACACCCGGGAACGGGTCCGCCGCTTCATCAACGCCCCGAAAGCGGAAGAGATCATCTTCACGAAAAACGCCACCGAGGCCCTGAATCTCGTCGCGTACAGCTACGGGCGGACGAAACTTGGCCCCGGCGACGAGATCCTTCTCACCATCGCCGAACATCACAGCAATCTCGTCCCCTGGCAAGAGGCCGCGAAGGCCACGGGGGCGAAGCTGAACTATATTTACCTGGAACCCGACGGAAATCTTTCCCAAAAAGATATCGAAACGAAGATCACCCCGCGAACGAAAGTGGTGGCCGTGACCCATGTGTCCAATGTCCTGGGCCTCGTCAACCCGGTGCGGGACATCGCCGACCGAGCCCACGATGCCGGTACCGTGGTGGTGGTGGACGGCGCCCAGAGTGTGGCCCACATGGCGGTGGACGTACAGGCCTTAGGGGCGGACTTTTTCGCCTTCTCTGGGCATAAGATGCTCTCGCCCATGGGCATCGGCGTCCTCTACGGCCGCCGGGAACTCCTCTCCGCCATGCCCCCCTTTCTCACCGGCGGCGACATGATCGAATATGTATCGGAGCAGGAAACCACCTTTGCCGAACTCCCGGCGAAATTTGAGGCGGGGACGCAAAATGTCGGCGGGGCAGCGGGGCTCACGGCGGCCATCGATTATCTGGAAAAATTAGGCTTTGACCGCATTGCCGCCATTGAGCAGGAACTATTAGACTACGCCCTGCCCCAGCTTAAAGCACTCCCCTATGTGGAGCTTTACGGCTGTGACACCACCCGCAACAACAAAACGGGCATCATCACCTTCAACGTGAAGGATGTCCACCCCCACGACGTTTCCACCATCTTGGATGCGGAAGGCGTGGCGGTCCGGGGCGGCCACCACTGCGCTCAACCTCTCATGACGTATTTGGGGCAGAACGCCACCTGCCGGGCCAGCTTCTACTTCTATAACACGAAGGACGACGTCGACCGCTGGATTGCGGCCCTGAAGAAAGTGCGGGAGGTCATGCACCTTGAGTCTTGAAGAGATTTATACGGAACTCATCGCGGAGGAAAGCCGAAATCCCGCCCATCGCCACCATTTGGCACAGCCCACCGTCGTCCTCAAGGGACGGAACCCCAGCTGCGGCGACGAGATCGCGCTGGAACTCTCGGTCAAAGACGGCACCATCGCCGAAGCATCCTTTACCGGCGTGGGCTGTGCCATCTCCCAAGCCTCTACCTCCCTCATGATCGACCTCATCGAAGGCCAGCCGGTGGAGAAAGCAGAGCACCTCATCGCCCTCTTTTTGGGTATGATCAAAGGAACAATTACCGACGATGACGCCTTAGAAGAATTGGCCGACGCCGCGGCTCTGAAAAACATCGCCAATCTCCCCGCCCGGGTCAAATGTGCCGTCCTCTCTTGGCACACCTTAGACGAAGCCCTGCATGAGGGAAAGTGATCGGCACTTTGTCCTCACATTGCGTACACAAAAAGAGGCCCCGAAGGGAAATCCCTTCGGGGCCTCTTGATCAGAGGAGTGGCCTCTTGCTTTTTAAAGGAAGGATTCCGCTATCCTTCAGCGAATCTCGATGGCCTTCTTGCCTGCGGGAGCCGCCGCTTTCGGCAGCGTCACCTTCAGAACGCCGTCCTTAAACTCGGCGCTTACCTTCCCTTCGTCCACGTCGTCGATGTAGAAGGAACGCGACGTACTGCCCACCGAGCGCTCCCGGCGGATGTAGCTGTCTTTATCGTCCTTCTCATCTTTATTTTCTTCCCGGGTCGTGGCGATGGTCAGATAGCTGTTTTCATAGCTCAGGGAGATCTCTTCCTTCTTCACCCCCGGCAGATCCGCCGTCAGCTCATAAGCGTCGCCATTATCTTTCACGTCCACCTTAAAGGACGAGAAGCCGCCCAAATCCCGCAGCGGCGACAATGCCCCGTGGAAAAACGGCTCCCGGAAGAGATCAAAAAGCCGGTCGAAAGAATCTTCCCTTTTCGCCAGATCATTTCTCGAACCAAACGGTACCAATCCAAACATAAAAATCAATCCCCTTTCTTCACGTATGTCTGGAACATTTCGTGAGAGGCAGCCGAAACGGGTTCTCTCGCCACGGTCTTTCGCGGCGCATCCTCTTCGGTTCCTTCTTACAGTTTTTATTATATCGCAAAAAAGCAAAAAGTCAATAGGTCAAAACAACAAAAAGTAAAAATTTTATGTCAGCCGATCATCGCCGCCAAATCGCTTTCCACATCGGTGATGGTGCCGATGCCGAAATTCTCCACCAGCACTTTCGCCACGTTCGGAGAGAGGAAGCCGGGCAGCGTGGGGCCCAAATGGATGTTCTTCACCCCCAAGTAGAGGAGCGCCAAGAGAACGATGACCGCCTTCTGCTCGTACCAGGCGATGTTGTAAACCACCGGCAGATCGTTGACGCTAGCGAGGCCGAAGACCTCCTGTAATTTCAGCGCGATGCGCACCAAGGAATAAGAATCATTGCACTGCCCCGCGTCCAACACCCGAGGAATCCCGCCGATGTCCCCCAAGGGAAGTTTGATGTACTTATACTTGGCGCAGCCCGCCGTGAGGATCACCGTATCCTTCGGCAGTTTTTCGGCAAATTCCCGGTAGTACTCCCGCGATTTCATGCGGCCGTCGCACCCGGCCATGACGACAAACTTCCGAATCGCGCCGCTTTTGACAGCTTCCACCACTTTATCCGCTAAGGCAAAGACCTGCTCATGGGCAAAACCGCCGACGATGGTGCCCGTTTCCAACTCGGCCGGCGGCGGACACTGCTTCGCCTGGGCGATAAGGGCCGAAAAATCCTTATGGGTGCGATCCCCCGAAATGTGGGGACAGCCCGCAACCCCCACCGCTCCCGTGGTATAGAGCCGATTTTTATAGGAATCCGGCGGCGGGATCACGCAGTTCGTCGTCATCAGAATGGGGCCGTGGAAAGCTTCAAATTCTTCCTTCTGCTTCCACCAGGCGTTGCCGTAATTGCCGGCGAAGTGGGGATATTTCTTGAAGGCCGGATAATAGTGAGCCGGCAGCATTTCCCCGTGGGTGTAGACGTCCACCCCCGTGCCCGCCGTCTGCTCCAGCAGCATTTCCAAATCCCGCAGATCATGGCCGGAGATCAGGATGCCCGGATTTTTTCGCACCCCTAAATCCACGGTGGTAATCTCGGGATTCCCGTAAGCGCCGGTATTGGAAGCGTCCAAGAGGGCCATGCCGTCTACGCCGAATTTTCCCGTTTCGAGCGCCAGCGCCGTCAGGGCCGCGCCGTCCAGAGAATCGTCCAAAAGCTTCGCCAGCGTCGACTGAATAAAGGCGTCGATGGCCCGGCTGTCGCCCCCCAGCATATTGGCGTGCTTGACGTAGGCAGCCAAGCCTTTCAGTCCATACGTCGTAAGCTCCCGCAGGCTTCTCACATCCTCGTTTTCCGTCCGTAGGACACCCACCGTGGCCGCCTTTGCCATGTAAGCCTCCCGCGGTCCCTGCCACGTCGCCGCATCCGGCAGCGCCGCATCCCCCAGCGTTTCCCGCAGTTCGTCCCGCAGGGTGATCGTCTGGGCCACGCGATCCGCGATGGCCTCCTCATCAAAATTCGCGTTGGTGATAGTCACAAAAAGGTTCTCCGTCACCAGCCGATCCGCCGCCTCGGGGACATCCTGCCCCGCCTCCCGGCGCTTCGTGGTGACGACCCCCAGCCCCTTTGTCACGTAGACGAGAAGATCCTGCATCCCGGCTACCGGCGGCGTCTTGCCGCAGACGCCGCGCACCGTACATCCCCGGCCCCCCGCCGTTTCCTGACATTGAAAACAAAACATCTGATTTTCCACGAAAATTCCTCCTCTGCTCTGTCACGGCCGGTCTGATTCCGACCTCTCACGACGGGCAGCACATGACCGCCCCCGCTGTTTTCATTAGTATTTCTCTTGTAGCGTAACAAAAAAAGCGTCGGCTTGCCGTATCGAATGTTACAGCAGGCCGACGCTTTTCTGCGAACCCGATTCTTTACAAAAATTCTTCCAATGCCGCCCGATCCACCACATCCAAGGTGCGTCCGTCGATCCGGATCAATCCCTCGCGCTGCATGGCCCCGATCTCCCGGGAAAGGGACGGCCGCGTCACCGCCAGGCGAGCTGCCAATGCCTCCCGGGAAAGCGGCGGCTTCGTCCCGGGCAAAAGCAGATACTGGGCAATCTTTCCCCGGAGCGACCCGCTCCCCAAGACGCGCAGGCGGCGATTCATCTGGTACGCCTTCCCGGCTAAAACCTTGAGGAGGCGACGGGTCAGAGACGCTCCCAGCGGCCCGTCAAAGAGCGGCGGCGAAAGCCGCATCCCTTCGCTCGCCGTCAAGGCTCGGGCGCTGATATCGTAGAATTTTCCCAACAGAAAATACACCTCACCGAAAACTTCCCCCGCTTCATTGATATCGGTGATAAAGATTTCCCGTCCCGAGATCGTATCCTGCCGGATCCCCACCGCGCCCCGGATGAGCAGAAAGGTCCCCCGGGGGCGGTCTCCCTCGGAAAAAACTGCTTCCCCCGCGCCCCAGCGTTCGTATCCCACGCCGGAAGCCGACAAAAAAGCCGCTCGCTCCTCTGGGGTCATCTCCTGCCCCAAGAAACTGGCAACAAGAGCGGAGTCGGCCGCTTCCCGCCACGTTTCCCGCGCTGTTCCCGGGTTATTCATCGCCATCACTCCCAACTGCTAAGTTCCCCGCAGTTATCCACAAAACTTATCCACATATCCACGCCGCCCTCCGTGTACCCTGTGGACAAACTCGCGGGCACGCTATCCTGGCCTCCCTCTTCCGACATCACCATGACCGGCTGCGCCATCGCCTGCCCTTATCGAAGGCTCGGCAGCGATCCCCGGCAAATGACGACAACAAGGAGCCCTGCCACGGCTGTCTGCCATGATTATACAAGAACCACAACCGGAAAACAACCGCCGCCCACCACCATCTGGCCTGCTTGTATACAACTGATTCCATCGCCCCCCAAGACTTGAAAACGGGAAAAAAGCTCGGCCCTCAATACGAAACTATTGCCAAATTCCTCTTTTATTTTTATAGGCGCTTCCTACTATTTTTCATAGTCCTTCCTTATGCTGATAACAAGTCGAAATAATTGATAGCGATTTTACCAGATATCCAATAAGGAGGAAATACACCATGAACACCATAAAAACAGCCGCCCTGATGGCGCTCTTAGGCGCGGTGATGGTGGCCTGCGGCGGCGCGCTGGGAGGCCACGAAGGGGCGATGATCATGCTGGTCATCGCCTTAGGCGTCAATTTCGGGTCCTACTGGTACAGTGATACCATGGTCCTAAAAATGTATCAGGCGAATCCCATCACCCGGGCGCAGGCCCCGGAACTTTACGGCCTAGTGGAGAAATTGGCCCAGAAAGCCGATCTCCCCATGCCCAAGGTCTGCGTCATCAATTCCGAGACCCCCAACGCCTTCGCCACCGGCCGCAGTCCGTCTCACGCCGCCGTCGCCGTAACGACGGGCATTATGCGAATCCTTGACTACGACGAGCTCAGCGGCGTTCTGGCCCATGAGCTGTCTCATGTCCGCCACCGGGACACGCTTATTTCCACGGTAGCCGCTTCCATGGCCACCGTCATCTCCTACATCGCCCAAATGGCCCAGTGGGCAGCCATCTTCGGCGGCGGCCGCAGCAGTGACCGCGACGATAACGGCGGCGCGTTAGGCTTCCTCTTCACCATCATCGTGGCTCCTCTGGCGGCCATGCTCATCCAGCTGGCCATCTCCCGCTCCCGGGAATATGACGCCGATAAGAGCGGCGGCGAACTCTGCGGCAATCCCCGCTATCTGGCTCGGGCCCTGGAAAAATTAGACTACGCTGCCGCTCATCTTCGCCCCATGGACGCGGCTACGCCCAGCACCGCCCACCTCTTCATCGTCAATCCCCTCAAGAACACTAACATAAGCTTCGCGGGCCTTTTCAGCACCCATCCCTCTACGGCGGAGCGCGTCGCCCGCCTGGAAGAACAGGCCAAAGAAGGCGGCTACCGCTGATTGATACGGCTCGTCCCTTCCCAGGTGATTTCCCAGCCGAAATTCTTACTGATCCAATGAGGAGACGCCCCTCTCCCCGAAGACAACTTGAATAACCACAGAAAAGACCGGCTCTTTCCGAAATTTTGGAAAAAGCCGGTCTTTTATTAAAAAACGTTTTGCATATTGTATACATGCAGGGGAATGATGGACAGGTCCAGGGTTCTCCTATATAATGAAAAGAGTTTATTTCTTTCCTGCAGGAGGGATCATTCCTATGAACTTATCTATCAAAATTTTCATTGCGCTGATCGCGTCCGTTGTCGTCGGACTCATCGCCGGGGCGGAGAACCTGCCCTTTATCAAGTGGTGGATCGCGCCCATCGGCACCATCTTCATCAACCTCATCAAGATGATGATTGTTCCGGTGGTCTTCACCTCCTTGGTGGTAGGCATGACCAGTTTGGGCGATACCCGTACCTTAGGGCGCATCGGCATGAAGACGGTAGCCATCTACCTCGTTACGACAGCCATCGCCATCGTCATCGGCTTCGCCGTGGCCCTTATCGGCCACCCCGGCGCAGGTATGGTCATAACCGGCGACGCCACCGTGACGGTCAAAGAAGCCCCTTCCATCATGCAGGTCTTTGTCAGCATGATCCCCACGAACCCGGTGGATTCCATGGCAAAGGCTCAGATCCTCCCGGTCATCGTCTTCGCCCTCTTCATCGGCGTTGGCATCCTGCAAGTGGGGGGCGAAAAAGCCCAGGTGCTCATTCGCTTCTTTGACGCCGCCGCCGAAGTCTGCTACAAGGTCATCGCCATGATCATGGCGATTTCTCCCATCGGCGTCTTCGCCCTGCTCCTGCCGGTAGTAGCGGCCCACGGGCCGAAGGTGCTGCTGCCCCTCATTTCCGTCATCCTCTGCATGGCGGTGGGCAGCGTCATCCACGCCGTGGGGGTCTACTCCATGCTGGCGAAATTCGGCGGCAAGATGTCCCCCTTAACCTTCTTCGCCGGCATGTCGGAAGCCATGATGATCGCCTTCACCACCTGCAGCAGCGCCGGGACGCTCCCCGTCAACATGAAGAACCTCCAAGAAAAATTAGGGGTCTCCCGGGAAGTCACCAGCTTCGTTCTGCCCTTGGGGGCCACCATCAATATGGACGGCACCGCGCTCTACATGGGAGTCTGCTCCCTCTTCATCGCCAACGTTTTCGGCGTCGATCTCTCCTTCGGACAGATGGTCATGATCGTCTTCACCGGTACCTTGGCTTCTATCGGCACGGCAGGCGTCCCCGGCGCGGGCCTCATCATGCTGGCCATGGTACTCCAGTCCGTCGGTCTCCCCATCGAAGGGCTGGCTTTAGTGGCGGGGATCGACCGCATCCTGGACATGTTCCGTACCTGCCTCAATATCACCGGCGACGGCGCCGTCGCCATCCTCATCGACAAAGACGAACAGGCGCGTCAAAGCATATAACCCACGATACCAAACACCCCTTGACGGCTCTTATTAGCCCTTGTCAAGGGGTGTTTTCTTTCCCCATAAACAAAAAATACGCCATAGAACCACGGCAGCTTTCACCCCCAGGTTCTATGGCGTATTTGTATGCTTCCCCTATTTTTTATCCATCGGTCTCCAAAAGCATCGCTTCCCCCTCGGCGAATTTCACCTTGAAATCGCATTCCGCTAAGGTGCTCACCCGATGGGCGATGGAGAGAATGGTGATCTCCCCCTTGAGTTTCAAAATCGTATGGGTGATGCTTTCTTCCGTGGCGCTGTCTAAAGAAGATGTGGCTTCGTCTAAAATGAGAACCTCCGGCTCCTGATAGAGGGCCCGGGCGATGCCGATGCGCTGGCGCTGCCCCCCGGAGAGGCGGACGCCGCGCTCGCCCACCATAGCATTGATCCCTTCCGGCTGTGCCGCCACGAAATCGTGGAGCTCCGCCATCTTCAGCACCCGGCGCACCTTGTCATCGTCGATATCCTCCGGCCTCATCCCCAAGGCGATATTTTCCCGAATCGTACCATCGATGAGGTAGATCGTCTGAGGAACGTAGGCGATGTTGGCCTGCCAGGCCCGGATATCCTGCCAGACGTCCACGCCGTCCACGAGAATGCGGCCTTTGGCAGGGCGCAGGAGTCCCAAGAGAATGTCCACAAAGGTGGTTTTCCCGGCGCCCGAGGGGCCGACAATGCCCACGAAGGCGCCTTTAGGCACGTGAAAGCTCACCTCTTTGAGGACGGTCTCCTCGCGCCCCGGGTAGGCAAACCCTAAGTTTTCCACCGAAAGCTCCCGCTGAAACGATAATTTCCCGGAATCTGTCGCCAGCTTGAGTTCCCGCCGGTGTACCGCCCGGCTCTTGATGGCCAAAAACTCCCGGTAAAGTTCCTCGAAAAGCGGCATCTGAAATTTGATGCCGTTAGCTAAATTCACGATGCGGTTGGCGCTGGGCATGAGACGAAAGGCCGCCAGCGCCAACACCCCCAGGAGGGGTACAATATCCCCCGGGGCCGTGCCTAAAGAGAGCTTCACCACGATCATCAGGAGCAGGGCGCACACTACCAGCGTCTCAATAATCATGCGAGGCAGCTGATTGAGAAAGAGGAACTTTCGATTGGCGTTGCCATAGAGCGTATAACTTTCCAGAAATTCTTCCAAAAAGAACCGCTCCCGACGCATGACCTTCGTTTCCTTGATGGCGCCCAGCCCCTGATTGAGCCATTTGATATACACCGCCGCATACTCATTCTGCACCCGGCCCGCCTCGGCAATCTTGCGGCGGAAGGATTTGAGCAGAGCATAGATCAAAGCCGCCATCAATCCGGCGACGATGATGGCCGTAAAAGCATCCACAAAGACGAGCATCAGCCAGATCGTCCCGGCCGTAATCAGTTCGGTCAACAGCATAAAGGTGGGGATGAGAATTGTGGAAAAAGTTATACTCCCACCGGAAGATACATTGCGAAGCAAAGTAGCCGTATTATGATTCAGATGAAACATATAGGGCTTGGAGAGATAATTCGCCATCAGCTGTCCCGAAAAATAGACCTGGTACCGCAGCGAAAAATCGATCTGAAGCTTCGTCTGCCAGGCCATGTAGAGATTTTTTATGGCATATAGGAAAATAAGGGCCAGCGCCCCGGCCATGATCAAGTCCCTATGTCCCTCAACCCCAATCCCCGCGGCATACGACTGGATCTCGGCGTGGCGTTCCAGAAAATCCGGCTGCCCCATCAGGGAGATCAAGGGCAAAATCGCACCGATGCCCACCGCCTCCAGCATGGCGCCCACCACCATGGCCGCGACAATGATGGCGCAGCGCCGCAGCTCTGACGGCGTGAATATAGTAAAGATCTTCAAAAATGATTTCATGACCCGCTTTTTTCCTCACTCATTTTCTCGTCCTGGCGCAGGCCATAGGCGGCCAGCGCCTGCGCGGCCTTATCCTCATCCACGCCTTCCGTACTGCTCTTTTGGAAGAGCACCCGCACCGTCTGGATGATGATGACTAAATCGGTAAAAATATCGCAGTGCTGCACATACATGAGGTCGTAGATGAGTTTATCGTAGGCCGTGGTGTTGTATTTCCCGTAGACTTGCGCCAATCCCGTGATCCCCGGCTTTACGTTGTGGCGATAGGCATACTCCTGGATCTCCTGCTTAAACCGCCGAACGAAGAAGGGCCGCTCGGGGCGCGGTCCCACTACGCTCATCTCTCCCTTAAGGACATTGATGAACTGCGGCAGCTCGTCGAGGCGTGTCGCCCGGAGAAACCGCCCCACCCGAGTGATGCGCGGATCGTTTTCCCCCGCCATGACGGGCCCGCTCTCCGCCTCGGCGTCGAGGCGCATGCTGCGAAATTTATAGACCGCAAACTCCTTTTCGTAACGTCCTGTCCGCACCTGCTTGTAAAAAACCGGCCCCTTGCTGTCCAATTTGATGAGGATGGCGATAAGGAACATGGGCAGCGCTGTTAAAAGCAGCGCTGCCCCCGCGACGAAAACGTCCAAGATGCGCTTTAAGGAGCGACGCTCTAAGGAGGGATTCAAATATTGAGGCCGGAAAAAGGGGATGTCATCGATCTTATCAATGGAAAGCCCGCTGCAATAAAGTTCATAAAGGGACGGCGTCAAAAGAACCTCTTTTTGCAGTTCCTGACAACAACCGACGATTTCCGCTTTCTTCGTGATCTCCACGTCGCTGCACAAAATGACCACATCCACCGTCAAAAGCTGCGCCCGCCATCCGTCGCTGTCCGCGCCGTCCGTGGCGATATGGCGCACCTGGATCCCCATCTCGGGGACGCTGGAAAGGCGCAGGAGAACCCGGGCGCAGGCTTTCTCGCTGCCGATGACGAGGGCCGCCCGGGGCACCATGATGAAGCGTTCCAAGCGCCACATGACCCACAGCCATCCCCCCAGCAGTACGAACTCGTAAGCCGCCGTGACCATGAGAACGCTCCGGGAATAGCTGAAGGCGCGGAAAAAGAAATTTGCCGCCATCATGATGATGAAAGTGTAGAGAACGGAAAGGGCGAGGCCGATAAAGATCTCTCCAAAACGCTTCTTCGCCAGAGAAAAGAGGCCGTAAACACCAAAAAGGATGCCGACCAAGAGCAGGTTCATCGGCATCATCTGATAGTACACGTCGGTGGAAAATTCTTCCGGATAAACGGCCAGCACCGTGTGGAGCGCCAAATAGACCGCCAGCGCTGTCAAGAGCAGCACCCCGGTGAGGAGCATAACTTTGCGAAAGGTGGGAAATTTCGTCAACATGGCCAACATCCTTCAGCCAGCGCCAATCTCTAAAGCGCTTCGCTGCCCTTAGTATACCATCCTTTCGCCTCTTTTTCCACCGGTAACCGCCCCCGTCAGCCTTCGCCGCCGCGGAGCTCCGCCGCCCCTTCTACCCCAAAGTCGGCGCGACGTTCTCTTGAAAGTCCTGATACGCCAGCCGCACGCCCTCTTCCAGCTCCGTCTGATAGCGCCACCCCAGCGCCGTGGCCTTCGAGACGTCCAGGAGCTTACGGGGCGTGCCATTCGGCTTCTCGGTATCCCAGCAGATCTTTCCCGTATAGCCCACCACCCGGGCCACTAACTCCGCCAAAGCTTTGATGGTGATTTCTTGGCCCGTCCCCGCGTTCACCGTCTCGCTGCCCTGGTAATGGTTCATCAAAAAGACGCAGAGGTTCGCCAAATCCTCCACATAGAGGAATTCCCGCCGGGGCGATCCGTCCCCCCAGCAGGTCACGGACGCCGCCCCCGTCCTTTTCGCCTCATGAAAGCGGCGGATCAGAGCGGGCAAGACATGGCTGCGGGTGGGATGATAATTGTCATTGGGGCCGTAAAGATTTGTGGGCATCACCGAGATGTAGTCCGTGCCATACTGACGGTTCAGGTAGGCACAGTATTTCAGGCCGGAAATCTTGGCCAGCGCGTAGGCCTCGTTCGTTTCCTCCAAGGAAGAGGTCAAAAGGCAGTCCTCCTTCATGGGCTGGGGAGCGAGGCGGGGATAAATGCAGGAGGAGCCCAAAAACTCCAACTTCCGGCAGCCGTTTTTCCAGGCAGCGTGGATCACATTCATTTCCAAAATCATATTGTCGTACATGAAATCCGCCGGGAATTCGCTGTTGGCTCCAATGCCCCCCACCTTCGCCGCCGCCAAAAAAACGTAGACCGGCCGCTCAGCGGCGAAAAATTCCTCCACCGCCGCCTGCCAGCAGAGGTCTAATTCAGCATGGGTGCGGGTCACGATATTCTGATAGCCCTGCCGGGTGAGTTCTCTCAAGATCGCCGCCCCCACCATGCCGCGATGCCCCGCCACATAGATCTTCGCGTCCTTTTCCATCATGCTTCGTCGCTTCCCCTCGCATCCCCACGGACAACAGCTTCACCCTTCGGCTCCGGCCACTTGATCTTATCCTCCCGGGAAATGTCTTTTCCCATCTGCACTTCGATGAGGGTCATGTCCTCCGCCGCGGCTGCCTTGTGCTTACATCCCACCGGCAGGCGCACCACGTCACCGACCCTTACCGACCGGCGCACCCCGTCTACGAGGACTTCGCCATGGCCGCCCACCACCGTCCAAACCTCCGCCCGGTGAGCGTGGCTGTGGTAGTTCATGGCGTGCCCGGCGCGGAGCGTCACCTTGACGACGAGGCTCTCCTCCCCCACGTCCAAGATGCGAAAACTGCCCCAAGACTTCTCAGCAAACATGGCCGCCCGGGTAAACCGTTCCACATAAGGCTTAATATAGCTGGAACAGCGCTTATCCGCCACCAAAATCCCCTCGGGGCTGGCCGCCACCACGGCATCTCTCACCCCCAGGCAGAGAACCGGCACGTCCATCTCATTGACGACCTGGGTGCCGCCGCAGCCATCGTCCATGGTCACATCGCCGATGGACGGTACCTCCATAATTTCCGTCAACGTGTTCCACGTCCCCAAATCCTTCCACGTTCCGGCGTAGCGCAGGACAGAAAGGTTCGGCTCCTTTTCCACCACGGCGTAATCGAAGCTGATGGGATCGATCGCTTCGTACTGCGCCAAAAGCGCCTCATAGCCGGAAACCCCCAAAAGCACCCGTGCCTTCTCCAAGACATACCCCAAGCGGCAGGCGAATACCCCGCTGTTCCAG
>ERZ772764.82-NODE-82-length-63347-cov-4.170258_pt1 | contig 63347 bp, 71 predicted proteins | sample MGYA00512163_ERZ772764 | MGnify/ENA primary metagenome ERZ772764 (study PRJEB29015, sample SAMEA2737903) | human oral metagenome | biome: human oral; feature: human-associated habitat; material: dental | place: China | collected 2094 ... | reverse complement strand
CGTCGTCGCACCAACCAGGAGGTGACCTTCTGATGAAGGTGATGGCCCAGATCGCGATGATCATGAACCTCGACAAGTGCATCGGCTGCCACACGTGCTCGGTCACGTGCAAGCAGGCGTGGACGAACCGCGAGGGCACCGAGTACATGTGGTTCAACAACGTCGAGACCCGTCCCGGTGTCGGCTACCCGCGCGGATGGTCCGACCAGGACAAGTGGAGGGGCGGTTGGCGTCGAACAAAGGCAGGCAAACTCGTCCTCGAACAGGGCGGCCGACTCGCGACCCTCGCGAAGATCTTCCACAATCCGACAATGCCGACCCAGGACGACTACTACGAGCCCTGGACCTACGAGTACGACAAGCTTTTGCGTACCCCCGCGAACCAGAAGTCCGTGCCCTCCGTCCCCCCGGTCTCTCAAATCACCGGCGAGGAGATGGGCACAGTCACCTGGGGTCCGAACTGGGATGACGATCTGGGCGGGTCGATGGAAACCCTCGACTCAGACCCCGTCCTCAAGCAGATGAACCTGCAGGTCTCGAAGACCATCGAAGACGCCTACATGTTCTATCTGCCGCGCATCTGCGAGCACTGCCTCAACCCGGCGTGTGTTTCGGCCTGCCCTTCTGGCGCGATGTACAAGCGCACAGAGGACGGCATCGTCCTCGTCGACCAGGACAAGTGCCGAGGCTGGCGCATGTGCGTCTCAGCCTGCCCCTACAAGAAGGTCTACTTCAACCACAAGACCGGCAAAGCTGAGAAATGCACCCTGTGCTATCCGCGCCTCGAGGCGGGCCTGCCCACGGTCTGCTCCGAAACCTGCGTGGGTCGTCTCCGCTACCTCGGGGTGCTCCTCTACGACGCGGATCGCGTGTCCGAGGCCGCGGCCACCGAGAACGAGGGGGATCTGTACGAGGCTCAGCGTTCGATCCTCCTCGACCCCTTCGACCCGGAGGTCGTGGAGGCGGCGAAGGCGAACGGTGTCCCGCATTCGTGGATCGAGGCCGCCCAGCAGTCACCGGTCTACACACTCATCCACACCTATGCTCTGGCTCTGCCGCTCCACCCCGAGTTCCGCACCCTGCCGATGGTCTGGTACGTGCCGCCACTGTCCCCGGTCGTCGACCAGGTGACCGCTTCCGGTTCAGACGGCGAAGACCACAAGATCTTGCTCTCTGCGATCGCGAAGATGCGTATTCCTCTCGAATACCTCGCGGGCCTGTTCACAGCTGGCAACACGAAGCCGGTCGAGTCGGCGCTGCGCCGACTCGGTGCGATGCGCTCCTACATGCGCGACATTCACAACGGTGAAGAGGGTAATGAGCAGATCGCAGCTGCCGTGGGCATGACCGGTGTGCAGCTCGAGGAGATGTACCGGATGCTCGCGATCGCGAAGTACGACGACCGCTACGTCGTGCCCACCACCTCGCCTGAGCTTCCCCGAGGGATCGCCGGACTCGAGGGTTGCCCCGTGTCCTACGATGTGGAGGCCTTCCACGGGATGTCCACCCCGAAGGGCGGCTCAACCCCCGAGGGCCGCACCATGCTCCCCCTTGAGGTGCTGAAATGAGTACCCTCATCGGCCAGCCCCGCCTCCCCAGCCCTGCGCTGGAGCCGGTGAATGACGAGCAGAAGCGTTTCGTCCGCATGGCTTGCTCGCTCCTTCTCGACTATCCAGACGAGAAGACTGCTGAGGAGCTTGCTGCGGTGCGCGCCGGGCTTGATGATCTTCCCCTCCCCATCGCCGAGCGTCTGCGTGCGTTTTGCGATGCGGCAGAGAAGATGAGCCTGCGTGAACTCGAAATCGCCTATGTGGAGACCTTTGATCAGAGGCGCCGCTGCGCCCTCGGCCTGACCTACTACACCCATGGGGACACGAGGTCGCGAGGCCAAGCGATCATCGGTTTCAAAGAGGCGCTTAAACGCTCCGGTTTCGAGGTCGAACGCGAAGAACTCCCCGATCACCTGCCTCTTCTGCTTGAGTTCGCAGCCTTTGACGATTCCGGTGTCGCCGAGAATCTTCTCGAGGCGAACCGGGAGGGCATTGAAGTGGTCCGTTCGGCCCTGCGTTCCTACGCGTCCCCCTGGGCGGAGCTCCTCGAAGCTCTCGTCCTGACTCTTCCCGAAGCGACCCCCGAGGTTGTGGCCGCCTATCAGCGGCTCATCTCGCAAGGTCCCCCGACTGAACTCGTCGGGATCGGCGATCTTCACTCCACTCCTTCCCCGCTCCTCGTCTCGGAAAGGTGACTCACATGGATTTCATGAGCCGCGTGCTCGTGCTTGAAAACGGCGCCGAGGCGGGCCGGAGCGTCGGCGTGTTCGCCACGCTCGCCTGGGTTGTCCTGCCCTACCTCGCGATCGTCCTCCTGATCGTCGGCCTCATCTGGCGCTACAAGACCGACCAGTACGGCTGGACCTCTCGTTCCTCGAACTGGAACGAGTCGGCGATTCTGCGCTGGTCCTCCCCCATGTTCCACTTCGGCATCCTGTTCGTCGGACTCGGCCACGTCGGTGGTCTCCTCGTCCCGAAGGCCGTGACTGAGGCGCTGGGAGTGTCCGAGGAGATGTACCACATGGGGGCGACCGTGGGCGGCGGGATCGCGGGCCTTGTCACCGTCATTGGTCTTCTCGGCCTGCTCTACCGTCGTATCTTCGTCAAGTCAGTGCGTCTGGCGACGACCCGAATGGACATTGTCACCTACGTACTCTTGTGTCTTCCGATCGCCCTGGGCACCATCGCGACCGTCATGCATCAGGTTCTTCCGAGCTTCTCCGGTCACGGTTACGACTACCGCGAGACGATTTCCGTGTGGTTCCGTTCGATCCTCATGATGTCCCCCAAGCCCGAGTACATGCTCGATGTGCCCCTGACCTTCCAGATGCACATCATCGCGGGCATGCTTTTGTTCTGCGTGTGGCCCTTCACGCGCCTCGTGCATGTCGCTTCTGCGCCGCTCGGCTACGTCACGCGGCCTTCAGTCGTGTACCGCTCGCGCGATGCGAAGCAGCCCGTTGGGCGCAAGCGCGGCTGGTGAACAGCACACCCGGACGATTGCTTCTCCTTCCTCGCTTTCACTGAGCCCCTTCCTCCTCCTTTTGAGGCGTCGAGACTGGTGAGCGCCCCTGGCCGGGGCGCGGGCGAGGAAGGAGAGTCGTCTCTCCTTCAGTTGTCACTCACCCCATGGCGCTGGCAGACTGAAATCCATTTCGTCCGTCCCTAGTCGAAGAGGCTCCATGACGCGTGTCACTACCCGATCATTCGCTGACACCTTGTCGACGATGGCATCGCTCACCGCCGCGCAGCACTCCCTCCTCGAGAGGATCGCCGAGCACGAAACCCCGGTGACGGTTTCGGATCTTGCTGCGGAAGCAGAACTGCACGTCTCTTCCGTCCGGGAGACCCTGGACGCCCTGATGGGAATGGGTCTCGTCTCACGCGAGCAGCTGCCCGCCCAAGGACGAGGGCGCCCCGCCCTCGGCTATTCAACGACAACACCAACGGACCCAGCGTTCCCCGCGCTCATGCTCAACCAGATGACGAGCGCAATCCTCGACGTACTGAGGGAAACCAATGACGACCCCGGAGCCATTGCCCGACTCATTGGCCGCAAGTGGGCCGATCATGCACTCGAAGCAACAGGGATCCCCGATCATTCACGTTTCACGCATCTTCCCGAGGGATTCACTCTTTCCAGCCACATGGGCAAGATCCGCATGTTCCTCTCCGCACTGGGTTTTGCGGCTTCACCACTTCACGGGCATCCGACCTCGCTCGTGATGACGGCCTGTCCCTTCACGCATCCTGAAGATCCTGACCCGCTTGCCCTCGAATTGCGTCGAGGCCTCGTGGAACGCATCCTGGAGCGAACTGCTGTGGGCTATGCGAGCTGGACCTATGTGCCCGACGTCAAACAGCCGATGAGAGTGGTCGTCACCCTGAGTGAACGCATCACGAAAGCTGTCCGAGAAACTCCGATGCTCGTGCGATTCTTCGGCGGCGCAGCTGAAGCTGCCGAAGCAGAGGAGTTAGAGATCCCCGCGTCCTCCCTGCCGACGACCCTCGGCGTGCTTCTCGGGGTGCTCGCGGATTCACGTCCCGCCCTCGCCCCGGTCCTCGAAGTCTCCACTTTCCTTCTTGACCGCAAGCCCGCCGATCGGAACACTCCTTTGCGTCCCGGTCTGCAACTCGATGTGCTCCCACCCTTTGCAGGAGGTTGATCCACCACCATGAGCGCACAGATGTGCACATCCGTCGTTGACACTCCCCTCGATCCTGTTGCCATTGAAAAGGCAGCCCGTCGCACTGATTGTGGAGCCTTCGTCTCCTTCATCGGGGTCGTCCGCAACCATGACGACGGCGAAGGAGTACAGGGCATCGACTACTCCGCTCATCCTCAGGCCGAGGAGATCCTCCAGGACCTCGTTGAGGGCTTCGCCAGGCGTGAAGGCGTCCACCATATCGAAGCGCACCACCGAGTCGGTTCGCTGCACATCGGCGATGAGGCGATGGTGATCGTCGTTGCCGCCGAACACCGGAGCCAAGCTTTCACCACCTGCTCGGACCTCGTCGACGAAGTGAAAGTTCGCCTGCCGATCTGGAAGAAGCAGTTCCGTCTCGACGGCTCGCACGAGTGGTCGGGATTACGGTGAGCCTCCCCCCACTTCAGATTCCGCTTCTGCACCCGCCTCGGCCTGTGACTGCCTTGGAGCGGGAGCGCTACGAGAAGAATCTCCTGATTCCCGGTATCGGAGAAGCCGGGCAGGCCAGACTCCTTGCCGCCAGAGTCCTCGTCATTGGGGCGGGAGGCTTGGGTTCGCCCGTCCTCTTCTATTTGGCTGCGGCCGGAGTGGGCACAATCGGCATCGCAGATCCCGATGGCGTAGCTCCTTCGAATCTGCAGCGACAGATCATCCATTGCGAAGACTCGATTGGCAGCGCAAAGTCCCACTCCGCTGCCACTCGCCTTGCAGCCCTGAACTCTTCGATCACCGTGAAGACCTATGGGCGTATCACCCTTAAGTTTTTGCATGAGCACGGACGCGAATGGGATCTGCTCGTCGACTGCACCGATACCTTCGACTCGAAGTACCTCATCGCTGATTGGTGCAAAGAATCGGGGATCCCGCTTGTATGGGGAACGGCGGTCGCCATGAACTATCAGGTCGCCTCCTTCTGGTCCGCGCCTCCCGCCCCCTACCCGCCAACTTCCTTGAGGTCTTTGCATCCGCTTCCCCCCAAGCCCGGGACCACGCCCGCGGCCTCTTCCGTCGGGATCCTCGGGCCTGTGGCCGGGGAGGCTGGAACAATCATGGCCACTGAAGCCGTCAAGCTCATCGCAGGCTTCGGGGAGCCTCTTTTGGGCAGGGTCCTCGTCAGCGACGCTCTCAAGCGGCGCACCACGATCGTAGAATTCGCTGAACTACCAGGCGACTGAACCATCTCAACACCGTGTGCGCCCCCAGAGGCGTCGGGAAGGGAACACCATGAGCCATCACGCCTCGCTGTCGATCGATGAGCACCGAGCCCTCGTTGAGGCCTCCTGCCCGACGCTCGATCCCGTGGAACTCCCCCTGGAAGAGTGCATTGGTGCCGTTGCAGCAGCCGATGTTCGCGCCCTCGTCCCCGTCCCCGCTTTCACGAACTCCGCGATGGACGGCTTTGCCCTTCGAGCAACCGATCTCAAAGCCGAGGGGCCGACGATTCTTCCCGTCGCAGGTGATATTCCCGCAGGAGATACGAGGGAGAACCATCTCGAGCCGGGCACCGCGTGGCGCATCATGACCGGTGCCCCCGTTCCCGAGGGCGCCGACACCGTTGTGAAATTCGAATGGACTGACCATGAGGCCGGTGTGTCATGCCCGCCCGAGCAGGTGCAGATCCTCAAGGCCCCCACTCCCGGTGCAAATGTGCGTTTCACAGGTGAAGGTGTCGACAGTGGAGACATTGTCATCCCCGCGGGCACGCCCCTGAGTGCAGGCACGATTGCCGCTGCCGCTTCCGTGGGAGTGGCTCGTCTCCTCGTTCATCCGCGCCCTCGCGTCCTCGTCATCGCAACCGGCGCCGAACTCGTCGCCCCAGGCCAGCCCCTGGGCCCTGGTCGTATCCACGATTCGAATGGCCTGATGATGGCGGCACTCGCAAGCGAGGCCGGGGCGCACGTGGTGGGGACTTTCCTGTGTAGTGACGATCCCGAAGAGTTCACTCGGCTCATGGATTGCGCTCCTGAAGCCGATCTCGTCATTACCGCCGGTGGAGTCTCCCAAGGGGCTTTCGAGGTGGTGCGACGTGCTCTCGCAGATCGAAGACGTTTCCATCATGTCGCTCAGCAGCCGGGAGGCCCGCAGGGAGTTGGGCTCCTTCCGGTGGGGGCGAGCAAGAAACCGACGCTTGTCCTGTGTCTACCCGGCAATCCGGTGAGCGTCTTCGTGTCCTTCCACGTGTACGTCGCTGGTCTGATCGCGCGCCTCGCAGGCCGGGTGTCTGATGCGCCGGGAGCTAGCGCGCCCAGGACGCTGCCCGGTATTGCTGCGAAGGGGTGGCGCTCGCCTGCGGGAAAGACTCAATTCGTGCCCGTGCGCCCGGCGGTGTGCGCGTCCGCTCAGCCCAGCGAGGCTCCTGTCCCCGCTGCTGGAGAGCCTCTTCGGGCTGGCGAGACTCTTCGCGCAGGTGAGACTCTTCGCGCAGGTGAGACTCTTCGCGTTGGTGAAACTCTTCGTGCTGATGGTGACGCTCATCGATGTGGTGGCGAACCGATCCTCGTTGAGCCCGTTCATATTCTCGGCTCCGGTTCGCACCTCACCGCTTCACTCGCTGTAGCCGAGTTCCTCGCAGTCATCGGCCCGGAGCATGAATCCGTCGCTGCGGGAGATACCTTCGAGCTCATTCCAATTCTCGGGCGCAATAGCCTGCACTGAAGGCTCCCCATCGAGCCCGCACACCTGGAAAGCCTGCACATCTGGAAAGCCTTGACGCTTGGGAATCTGATTATTCAGGGGCACTTCACCGCCGAGTCCCCACTCGTGTCGGCGCTGTGTTTTCTCACCACAACTTCTCCCCTTCTTCGCTGCGCTCTTCGTCTTCACCGATGAACTCCGCACAGCACAGTGAACTCATTCAAAGAAAGGCATGTGATGTCCGATATCGCCCTCACTCACCTGCGCTCTGACGGCGCCGCATACATGGTTGATGTCACCGCGAAGGCACCGAGCATCCGTCAGGCGAGCGCAATTGCGCGAGTGGACTGCTCTCCTACTGTGATGACGGCGCTTCGTACGGGAAGCGTCCCGAAGGGTGACGTGCTCGCGGTGGCGCGTGTCGCCGGTATTGCGGCCGCGAAACGAGTACCGGATCTGCTGCCCCTAGCGCACACGATCGGTGTTCACGGCTGCGAGGTCGACCTTGAGCTCGAAGACGACCATGTCGCGATCCGTTCAACTGTGCGCACTGCAGATCGGACGGGCGTGGAAATGGAGGCCCTGACCTCGGTGACGGTGTGCGCCCTCGCGCTGATCGACATGGTGAAGGGCGTTGACCGTTCCGCTCGCATCAGCGAAGCGAAGATCATCTCGAAGTCCGGCGGGCGTTCTGGAGAGTGGACCCGGCCCGAGGACTGAGTTCTTCTGAGAAGATCGGTCTCTCCTTGCGGCCCCATTGGGACTTCAGTGGGGATGCAATCGGCCTACGGGGGCTCTTATCAGGCTTGGGGTCTCTTAGCCGTGTGCGAGTGGCCCCTCGGGGATTTTTCGGGATTCTCAGTGTTGTCTTACGGGGCCATTTCAGGCGGTGAGCTTCCTGCGCCACGATGTCACTGCGCGCCTGTGCGCCTGCGCCGCTGTGCGTCTGCGCCCCTCAACGGGGGTGGTCTCCTCCGGCGAGCTGATCGAGGATGTGCGCGACGAGGGGGCCGATCACCCCGACCGCATCCTTCACCCCGCCGCTCGAACCCGGAGCGTTCACGACGAGCACTCCCCCTGGATCGCGAGAGGTCACGCCCACGAGGCCGCGGCTCAATGCAGCCGCAGGGGCGTGGCCCTCGCCGGCCCGGCGCATCGCATCTTCAAGACCGTGGATTCGCGTGCTCAGTAGTGCTTCGGTTGCTTCAGGAGTGACATCGCGGGGGGCGAGGCCCGTTCCACCTGTCGTGAAAACAAGGCGAGCCCCCTCCTTGCTGGCGGATGCAATCGCCTCCTGGATCGCCTCGAGCTCGTCGGGGACGAGGAGGAGCCTCGCATCGATGCCGTAGTCGGCGAGCAGCCGAGCCGCGAGCGGGCCCGAGAGGTCTTCAGCCTCTCCTCGCCAACAGCGATCGGACACGGTGATGACGCAAGCGGGAATCGTCAATTCGGGGTGTGATCCTGTCATGGTCCTCCGTTCGGCAGGCTCTGTGAGCGGTCGTCATCGCCTCGGATGTGCCGTAGCGCCTCGGCTGCACTGCATTCCTGGGCGGTATGCACGATTCACGCCTCAGCGCCTACTCTCGTCACCGCGCCGCGAACGAACCGGGATCCCCGTGGCCGCGATACGCGCCTCCCGGCTATTCGCGCTGCCTCCGCCAAGAGGCTGGACTTGTCCTCGATGCGGGACGCGACGCTGCAGACGAGGAAGATCAACCTGCGTTTTGAGCGGATCATCAGCAGGAATCGAAGGCGGTGGTACCCGCGTGGAAGCCAGGTCAGTGGGAATCCCGAATTCGGAGGAGTGGTCCACAAGGCTCGGTACCACAAGCGCGGAGCTCCTACGGGGTGCCCTTCCGCCTGCACCTTCAGGCTCGAGCTCTCTTTGAATGTCAACCTCTACCTTGAGCCGGGCCTGCGTCTTCTCCTCCTCGGCCTCGAAGGTGGGCCGCATATCAGCTTCACTTTCGAGGGCGTACAAGGCCTCCTTGTGCCCGTGAACATGCAAATCCGCAGCATCCTCGTGTGTGCTGCGCTGTACATGTGCAGGAGTTAGGGGCTCGTCCTCGTCTTTCTGTCCCAGGGCGCCATTTTGCCAAGAGGAGATAACGTCGAAACTGGGCGCGACCACCGGAGCGTCGGCCAATGCCGCACGACCCGTTGGTTCGCCGGGTGTTTCACGGCATCCTTCAAAGAATGCCTTCAACTGAACGGTCGCCTCGGTGCCAAGGATTCCACCGATCACCTCAACGCGATGATTCAGACGCGAATCATGCAGGACGTCGCGCAGTGAACCCGCGGCCCCAGCCTTCGGATCCCAGGCTCCGAAAACGACACGATCGACGCGCGCGGCAATGGCCGCACCCGCGCACATCGTGCAGGGTTCAAGAGTGACAACCAGAGTGCAGCCCACAAGGTTCCAACGATTCAGAGTGCGTCCAGCCTCCCGCAGGGCAACAATCTCCGCGTGACCGCAGGGGTCATGCTCGGCCTCGCGAACATTCCATCCCTTACCGACAATACGGCCAAGCGAGTCAATCACGACGGCGCCAACCGGCACGTCCCCTGACTCACGAGCACGGTTGGCCAAGAACAGGGCGCGACTCATCGCTTCGCGATAACGATCCATGGATGCCACGTCTCCAAGAGTAGCCGGACTTAGGGGTTCCAGAAGCCCCTGCGCCGCCCCTTGAGTGTCCGCAATGAGCGAGGGGACTCCCCCGATGCTGGGGTGGTGCTCGCCTTGTTCGTACTCGGCCCGAAGGAAGTCCTTGCCGTGCCCCGTGCGCGCTACCCTTAAAGCATGCACCTTCATGTTGCGGACCACCCGCTGATCAACCATAAGCTCACCGTCCTCCGCGATCGCCAGACCCCCTCCGCGACTTTCCGTCAGCTCGTCGACGAGCTCGTCACGCTCCTCGCATACGAGGCGACCCGCCAAGTGTCCGTCACCGAGACTGCGATCAATACTCCCGTCGCTCCGACTGTCGGCCGCAAGCTCTCCGAGCCCCGACCGATCGTTGTCCCTGTTCTTCGTGCCGGACTGGGCATGCTCGAAGGTATGACCCGTCTGCTGCCGACCGCTGAGGTCGGCTTCCTCGGTATGCGCCGTGACGATGACACCCTCGAGATCGAGACCTACGCGAATCGTCTGCCCGATGATCTTTCCGGGCGTCAGTGCTTCATTCTCGACCCGATGCTCGCCACCGGACACACCATGGTTGCGGCGACGAACTACCTTTTCGAACGCGGAGCAAAAGACGTCACCTGTGTGTGTCTTCTCGCGGCCCCCGAGGGCTTGGCTGTCCTGGAGAAGGCCGTCGGTGATCGAGGCGATGTGAACGTCGTTGTCGCCGCCGTTGACGATCACCTCAACGACAAGTCCTACATTGTGCCCGGCCTCGGGGACGCGGGTGATCGTCTCTACGGCATCGTCGACTGAGTTCTGCGCAGAACCAGGGTTTCCGGGCGGAAGGTTTTCCGAACGGGAGGGTTTCCGGGCGGGGAAAGTTCCCGAGCAGAGGAGGTTTCCGAACAGGAAGCTGAGCGTGGTGCGAACGAGTTCTGCGCGCACGCTTGAGTTGTGCGCGCAAGGGCGAACAGATTCTTCGGAATTCGCCTGAGCAATTGTCGCGCTTTCTGAAGCTTCGGGCCCGTCCTCGACGATCGAGGGCGGGCCGCGTCTTCTTGCTTTGCCCTCTGGACACTCACTCTGAGTTCCGGGGAATCACAACCACCTCTGCATAACGGTGACGGTCGACGTCTCATAACCGAGAGCCCTGTAGAAGTCCTGAACGCCTTCATTCGTGGCCCGCACCATGAGCATCGCTTTCGGAACTCCCCGCTCATCAAGCCACTCCTCCGCGGCGCGGACGAGGGCGGATCCCAGGCCGCGCCCCTGATGCTCGGGGCGGACCGCAAGGTAGTAGATCCAGCCGCGGTGCCCCTCGTGTCCCACCATGACGATGCCGATAAGGCCGCTTGAAGCATCACTTGAAGCATCACCCGGAACCGGCTCCGCTCGGATGCCAAGAATTGTTGAGGAGGGGCCGCGAAGTGCGCGAAGAAAGTCTGCCTCGGGATCGTTGTAGGGGACCGTGAGCCCGCATTCGGCCCACAAGTGCGCGGCGGCGAAAACCTCACCCTCGTCAAGCTCAACGATCTCAGCCATGAACTGAGAACTCTTCACAGATACACTCCTTAGCCGCTCTTCTGTGCACCTGGCGACGCTCCATTCTGGGCCTCGCCGCATTCGCTCATACTCTTCGCCACGCCCGTAGCGCAAACGAATCTGACTCTTCACCATCCTGAGGTGCCTGCGGAGCCTGTGGGGCCCGAGTCCCGCACACCCCCGACATGACGACACCCGGAGCTCCCGCCCGATTCCGGAGCCTGGAGCTAATGAACCCCTCGATGCAGTTCTTCATCTTCACACCCAAAAGGCTCGCTCCGCACAATTCTTCACGCCCGAAGTGCTTGCTTCACAGCGCATGCCCTCAGGTTCGAAACGCTGCTCGCTCCACGATCGGAGCGAATTCCCATCACGAGAGCATGCGCTTCAGCATGGCGATCCCCCACAATTGCAGGCATCCACCCCGAATGGGCTGAAACGCCCCTGTCTTGTCAACGGGATCAGGCCCCAATCTCCACCTCGCGAGAAGGATCGACAATCCACTCCGACCAGGACCCCGCGTACAAGGCCGGGAGCCTCAAACCAGCGACCGCTGCCGCGAGCACGGCGTGCGAGGCCTGAATCCCCGAACCGCAGTAGACACCGACCTCGACCTCGTCAGTCGCACCGATCGAGGCGAACATCGTACGAAGCTTGTGAGCGGGAAGGAAGTAGCCGTCCTCGTTGATGAGATTCAGGGCCGGGAAGGAGCGCGCACCCGGTATGTGACCGGCGACCGGGTCGATCGTCTCGTCTTCACCGCGGAAGCGATTCGCGGGACGAGCATCAAGGAGGATCCCCTCTGAAGCGATCCGGGCTGCGCCCACGGCATCAACGCTCGGGAGTAATCCGGTGGCGGCTGTGAAGGATCCGGGAATGGGGGCGACCTCTCCCGCTTCGATGGGCAGGGCTGCATCCACCCATGCCCGCCAACCGCCGTCGAGGACCCGAACGTTCTCGTACCCGGCATTGCGCAGCAACCACCAGCATCGGGCCGCCGCAATCGACTTCCAATCGTCGTAGATCACCACCGGCCTGCCCTTGCGAAGCCCTGCTGCGCGCATCGCCTCCTCGAAGACATCATGGGAGGGCAGGGGGTGGCGGCCCGTCACGCCGAGGATGTGTGGGGCGGCCAGGGCCTCGTCCATCGAGATGTAGCAGGCCGAGGGGATATGCCCCTCGAGGTACTGGAGGTGCCCATCGACGGGCGATCCTGGACCCGGGTAGCGGACATCGAGGATGAGAACCTGCTCGGCCACGTCGCGTGCGATCGTGTGCCCGGATTCATTCGGGATAAGAGGCCGGGAGGCCGGATCACGGGTGCTTGTCTGCTTGGACTTATTCAGGGCGAGGGGGCGGGTGGTCGAATCACGGATGATCCTGTGTTCGGCCTCGTCGGCAGTCAAAGGGGCACCGAGAGGTTCGGGAGAGCTATGCAAGCCTGGAGCAGAAGAGGAGCGGTCCGGGGCTGAGTGGTCGGAGGAGCCCGCTGTTGTGTCGTGATCTGGGCTGCTTGGAGTCAGGGCATCGAAGCTCTCGAGGAGGGAAGCCAGCTCAGCGGCACTGATTAACGGGGAATTCGTCATGGCGCAACCGTATCGAAGCTGTGGAGTCGCCAGGTGAGTGTCCGGGAAAGGAAGCTTCTGCTGCACATGCCCTGGGAATCTCGCCTCACACAAGTGGAGGGGATAACGACTTGTGGAGGGGATATAACCCCTCCACTTGCCGCCAAACCCTCCACTTTGCGACCAGGAATCCCCCGCTAAATGAGCGTGGGGCCCGCCACAAAGAGCGGGCCCCACGGGGTATCCATTCAGTTGAGCCTCTGGTCAGCTGAGGCTTTGGCCAATGGAGGCTCTGGTCAGGTAAGACTCTCGTCATTGAAGATCCTGGCCGCCGGTGATCGTCAAAGCAAGGCGTCCACCCTCCTCGGCCATCACTCGGGGCGAGAGAGAGTCTCTTAACCGATCAAAAGTCTCTCGAGAGATCAAAAGCCCCTCAACCGATCAAAGAGCCCCTCGAGAGATCAGAAAGCCGGGATGACGGAATCGTCGGACCAGGTCTGTTCGATGTACTGCTTCACCTGATCGGAGTGGAGCAGATCCTCAAGCTTCTTGATGGCGTCGAGCTTCTTCGTGTTATTAGCCCAGGCGAGGATGTTCACGGCCGGGTTATTCTCAGGCGATTCGACGACGATCGCGTCCTTGGGGCTCAGGCCACCTTCCTGTGCGAAGTTGCCGTTGATGACGGCGACGTCCACATCGGCGAGGGAACGCACGAGCTGCGGGCCCTGGACCTCTTTGAACTCGAACTTCTTCACCTTGGTGACCGTGTGGACATTGGCGTCGGAACCATCGGTCGGCAGGGTGACGAGCCCCTGCTCGGCAAGAAGGGCAAGTGCACGGGACTGATTGGTGACGTCGTCAATAATGCCGATGGTCGCCCCCTCGGGAAGCTGATCGAGGGACTTGAGCTTCTCGGAGTAGACGGCAAGAGGCTCAAGGTGAATGCCCTTGCCCGCGGTGAACTCGTAGCCGTTTTCTTCGGCCTGCTGCTTGAGGTAGGGGACGGTCTGGAAGAAGTTTGCGTCCAGATCACCGGACTTGAGGGCCTCGTTCGGCTGGATGTAGTCGGTGTATTCGACAATGTCGAGGTCAATGCCCGCCTCGGCGGCGAGGTTCTCGTCAACGTACTTGAGGATCTTCGCGTGCGGTGAAGGGGAGGCACCGACCTTCAAGGTGACGACGCCCGAAGCGTCGGCTCCGTTCGTGGAGTCCGCCTTGTCGGCGCTCGAAGAGCAGGCCGAAAGGCCGAGGGCGAGAGCTGCGGCCGCGGAAGCGGCGAGGATTTGACGGAAGTTGCGCATGATGGGTCTCTTTCGTTATGTCGCGACTGACCCGGGAGTACCTATCGGCCTGTTCCCAGTTCTTCGGCGAAGCTGTGTATGCGGGCATGGTAGCCCGCTTTGCGGGTCGGGGGCATTCGCCCTCGTCCATGGGTGAGTGTCGGAAGAAGATAGTCGTGCTGGGCCAGGATCTCACCCGGCTGGCGGTCGCCTCAGCGGTGGTCCACCAGCCGGGAAATCATGTCTCCGAACATCTGGACGATCTGAACGATGACAATGATCGCGAGAACCGTGACGATCATGACGTCATCTTGGAAACGGTTGTAGCCGTAGTTCATGGCCATCTGCCCGAGGCCACCGCCGCCAAGCGCTCCGGCAATCGCGGAATATCCGATGAGTGTGATCGCGAGTGTCGTGATCGACTGCACGAGGGCGGGGGCTGCTTCACGGACCTGGACGCCCCAGCGGATCTGCCGGTTAGAGGCGCCCATCATCTGAGCGGCCTCAATTTTGCCCGCGTCAACGGCGAGGATGTTCGATTCGACGAGGCGAGCGAAGAAGGGGACAGAGAGGATCACGAGGGGAACAACGGTCGCCTGCCACCCGAGGGTCGTGCCCACGATCAAGCGTGTCAGGGGCAAGAGGACGATCGCGCCGATGAGGAAGGGGAAGGATCGGACGACGTTGACCACGGCCGAAGCGAATTGGTAAACGCTGCGGTTCGGCGTGAGGCCCGACTTGCCGGTCTGCACTAGCAGAAGACCAAGAGGCAGGCCGATGAGGACCGTGAATACCGTCGCGAAGAACATCATCGCAAGGGTGTCGAGGGTCGCGGGAATGAACTCCTTGGTCAACGCCGGGTTATCGAGCCACTTCGGGTCGTTCTTCCCGGTAGGGACAAGCAGTACAAGCTGGTTCGCCGCGGATGCGAGGCTGGGAAGCGTCAGGCTCATGCGGACCTCATTTCGGCGTAAATATTCTGCTCACGAAGCTTGTCGATGATCTTCTGCGCATGGTAGGAGGGCACTGAGAGTGCGAGTCTTCCGACCTGGGTGGAGCCCATGGATTCGAAGGTTCCGGCGGTAACGTCCGCGCCCATTGAAGAGGTGAGATTAAGGACGGTCGCACCAGTGGGAACACCTGGGTGCGAGGTGAAGATGACATCGAGGAGACTGGTGTCTCCGCGCAGGTCTGCCTCGTCGACGCTGGGGGCGGGAATGAGTTCGCGCGACAGGGGACTCGTCGGGTCAGCGATGACCTCTTCAATGGCGCCGGTCTGGATGATTGTTCCGTGCCCGAGGAGGGTAACGGAGTCGCAGATTTCTCGGACAACGGCCATTTCGTGGGTGATGACGAGGACGGTGACGCCTTCAGAGTCGCGGACTCGAGTGAGCAGGTCAAGGATCTGACGAGTCGAGTCGGTGTCGAGGGCGGAGGTCGGTTCGTCGCAGAGCAGGACGGCAGGATTGTCGGCGAGTGCGCGGGCGATGCCGACGCGTTGGCGCTGTCCTCCGGAGAGCTGTGAGGGGTAGGAGTTGCCGCGCCCCGCGAGACCGACGAGGGAGAGGAGTTCGGCAACTCGGGCCTTCACCTGTGCTTTCGGCACCCCAGCGAGTTTCAGCGGATAGCCGATGTTCTCAGCGGCGGTGCGACCGTCGAGAAGGTTCGCCGATTGGAAGACCATGCCAATGCGACGACGGGCTTCACGCAGCTTCTTGCCACGTAGTTGCGCAAGGTCGAGGCCGTCGACAATGATCGCCCCTTCAGTCGGATGTTCGAGGGCGGTAAGGCAGCGGATGAGGGTAGATTTTCCGGCGCCGGATTGTCCGACGATGCCGTGGATGGAGCCGCGGTCGACGTGGAGCGTGACATTGTCGAGGGCGACGACTTCGTTGCCGCCCTTGACGGAGTACACCTTACGGACTCCGTTCAGGTCGATCATGACGCCCTCCGTGTCGTGTCTTAGCGCTTCTCAGGCCGCGGTTGTGCACCCTGTTGTGGATGAGTTCAGCATAGGGGGCTCTTTTTGGGGACCCAAATCTTGTGTTACATTCCCCCACTATTCGGAATCGAATGACTGTTGATCTGCGACGATAACGCTTCATCCCAGTGAGGCGCGCGCCACTGAGAACGTGAGAAGCTCCTCGGAGATAGGGCTAGCTCGCTGAGAAGACGAACCTGCCCAGAGCTAAAGCGAAGAAGAGGGCGATAAGGGCGCCCGCCCACACACCAAGGAGCAGGGCGAAGGATGCGGCTCGTCTGCCCGAACGCCATAAGGTCCACGAGTCCATGACCGCGGTGGAAAAGGTTGTGAAGCCTGCGAGGAATCCGCTTGAAACAACGAGTCTCAGCTCCGAGTCGATCATTGGAGCAGCGATGAGGAGTCCGAGGAGGAAGGATCCGAGGACATTGACCAGGCCAATGCCGAGCATTGGAGCGAGTAGCGGTTTTCGGGTTTCTTCTTGTGGCTCTTCATCGTGGGGGCGGTGTTCTTCTCGATTGGGATTCTCAAGAGGGCTCTTTGGGGGATTGCCCTTCTCGAGAGGGCGTTTGTCGAGGCTGTGTTGAAGGCGTTTGGCGGGGCTGTGTTGAAGGCGTTGCTCGAGACTGTATTGAAGAGGCTTCTTGTGGCTGTACTGAGAGCGCTTCTCGAAGCGGCGGGCAATGAGGCTGCGCACTTCAAGGTCAAACTTCCATCGGGACACAGCCCCGAGAGCACCGCCGAAGGCCAGGCCGATCCAGACGAGCAGACTCGTCATTCTAAGACCTCTGTTTCGCAAGCCTCCGCGTCCTTCGAGGGGGATTTTGTCTTCGCTGCACCATCCCTTCGCGTCTCAGCCACTGCCGCCAGCTTCTTCACAAGCCTCCAGCCTCCAGCCGCTGAGATGACGCCGAGAAGAAGCATGAGAAGAGAAGCCGCTGCGGTGCTGAGGATCGTGGTGACGTTCGGTGTCCGTATCATCGCCGTTGCGCTGGCAGCGATGAGGGTCCCATAGGTTGTGAAAGCTCCGGCGAATCCTGTTGCCGCGAGGAGTCTCAGGCGCAGAAGTTGTGGAGTGGGCTCCGTTTTGCGAGTGAGGAAGGCTGAAAGAGCACCGAGGAAGAATGCTCCGCCCAGGTTCGCCAGGAGCGTCGACCAGGGGAGCAGCATGAAAGAAGCAAGGAAGCCCGAGTAGGGGAAGAGTTCCGCGAGCGCGTCAAGGCCTGCTCGTGCGAGCGCCCCCGCAGCGCCCCCTGTGGCTACGAAAACCCACTCCGGCAGGGACTTTTCCCGTGTTTTCACACGCTTCGCTCCGGGCGAGGGGTGGGCGAAAGAGTTCACCTCGGAAGTCTACATCTGCCTTCCTGCCACCCGAGCCTCGCAAAGCCTGGGCATTACGCCTGCTGACACGCACTCTCCTTTTTCCCTCGCTATTCCTGCACTATCTGCCAGCGCCTCATCTGCTTAGTGAGTAGTCCGCTTTTCGGTCACTTTACCTTCATCGTCTCTTTTCCAATGCCTTCCCCTGCGCCCTTCCATTTGAGCAGCCCCCTTCCCGACGCCTTCTCCTTCTGACGTTCCATCTGAGCAGCCTCGTTCCCGACGCCTCCCTCTTCTGGCATTCCGCCCACACTGCCCGCTTGCGAACGCTCCAGTTGCGGCCAGCACCCTCGAATGCTTCATGAGCAGGTCTTCATCTGCTGCCCCAGACTCTTCACCACCCGCTCGCACATAGCCCTCTTCGGCCCTCCATAGCCCTTTTCTGCCCCTCGCCGCCCGCCACGAAGCCTCGCCAGAAGTCTTCACCCACCCGCTTAGGCAACGCCGCTCTTTGAACACCCCCGCCTACACCCCTCATTTCCGCCCCTCCGCATTCCGGCACCCCGCTTTAGACTGAAGACATGCTCCTCGCCTTCGCCGTCGCCCCGACCACGACCTCCAGCGCCGAGGGCGCCGTCACCTCGGCTGTCGCCCGCGCCGTGAAGATCGTGCGCGAATCGGGACTGCCCTACGAAACGACATCCATGTTCACCACTATCGAGGGCGAATGGGATGAAGTCATGTCCGTCGTGAAAGCCGCCACCGACGCGGTTGCCGAGGTGTCTCCCCGCGTCTCCCTCGTCATGAAAGCCGATATCCGCGCGGGTCGCAGCGATGAGATGCACGGCAAACTGGAACGCCTCGAGAGCGCGATCGCAGAGCTCGACTGAGCGCACGATTATTCTCCTTGCCTTGAGCATCGTCCCATAAGCATGAATCCGACTCAAAACTTTGAGCAGCCGACACTCGCTTCCCCGGATGCGGCTCCCGTTGAGGTCTCCGGCTCGTCTCACGTCTTAGACAGTCACGTCTTAGCAAGCAGCCAGGCCGAGTCGACTTTCTCTCCGCCCCCGGCCTCGTCACTACCGCCAGCTCACTCCCCGGTTTCATCTTTGCCACCAGGCCTGCTTTCACTCGCGGCATCCTCTCCAGCTCCGGTTTCCTCCCAAGCCCCGGCATCTTCCCAGGATTCACTCCCAGCCTCCGCTCTGGCCTCGTCCTCGCCTTCGCCTTCGCCCTCGTCCTCTTCCGTAAGTGTGGGAACGGGCCGTTTCGCGCCCTCGCCGACAGGAGATCTCCACCTCGGGAACCTGCGGACGGCGATCTTGTCCTGGGTGTGGGCAAGACGCACAGGGCGCGCCTTCGTCCTGCGGCTGGAAGACATTGATCGCGTACGTTCGGGCAGCGCGGAACGCCAGATCGCCGATCTTCATGCCATCGGGATCGACTGGGACGGCGAGATCCTCGTGCAATCAACCCGGCATGAGGCGCACACCGCCGCACTCGATGATCTTGCTGCGAAAGGCCTGCTCTTCGAATGCTATTGCTCTCGCAAAGACATCCGTGAAGCCGCCTCCGCTCCGCACGTCCCGCCAGGCCACTACCCGGGGACCTGCTTGCATCTTTCCGAGGACGAGCGCCAAGCGAAAAGGGCAGAACTTGCAGCCGCGCACCGCTTGCCCGCGCTACGCCTCCGAGCACCCGCATCGCGGTGGACCGTGTTCGACGAGCTTCAGGGCGAGTACACGGGCCCGGTCGATCATTTCGTCGTGCGACGCAGCGACGGTGTGCCCGCATACAACCTCGCAGCAGTCGTCGACGATGGATTCCAGGGCGTCGACCAGGTCGTACGAGGAGACGACCTTCTCTCACAGGCCCCCGCGCAGGCGGCGTTAGCGACTCTGCTCGGGATTCCTGTTCCCGTTTACGTCCACGTCCCACTCGCGCTGGCTCCCTCAGGTGCGAGGCTCGCAAAGCGCGATGGAGCGGTGACCCTCGAGGATCTGGCTACCCTGGGGTGGTCGCCCGCGGATGTCCTCGAATGGATCGGACGTTCTTTGGGCGTATCAGGGGCGAGGACGGCTGCAGATCTTCTCAATGCCCTCGACATGGACCACCTGCGCGCGATGCCCCTGGATCCGTGGGTGGTCACCCCGCCCACGGGAGGACCTCAAGGTGCGTAGCTCGCTGCCCAGGCTGGAGATGTCCGTCACCCCGTCCACGGGAGGGCCTCAAAGCTCGGGATAGGTCGGAGGGCTTACCGACTCGTGCTCACCTCACCACGGGTGAGCCTGAAGAAGCGCGGAGTCTTTACCTTCGCGACGTGTTGAGTCGCCCCATTTGCGGGCGGATCTGGGCACATCTTCCGAGGTGAGGGGTTGACGTCCCCGAACTCGAGCGAGCGTTCCTAATGGTGGGGTTGACGACAAGTGGAGGGGTTATATCCCCTCCTCACGTCGTCAACCCCTCCACTCACGAAAGCCTCCACTGGGCATCGCACCCCGAGGAGCCTCCACCCCGCCACTAGAATCTAGCCACCACTGAACGCCAGAAGGTCGCCGCGCTGCGCGCCCGTTCAAAGGACGCCTCCACCACTAGAAGCCAACCCCACCACTGGGCACCAACCCCACCACTGAACGCCAGCCCCACCACTAGGCGATTGTGGGCCCCGTCCTCACGTCAAAAGCCTCCCCCGAAGGGACTTCATCAAGAGGCCACCGCGATAACGCAGTCTCCCAGGGAAAGTAACTCCTCGTGGCAGACTTACCGCATGGACTTTTTCCAGAAGCTCTTCGGCCACAAGGAGCCGACGCTGATCCTCGCCGAATCCGAGAACTGGACTTCCCTGCCCTGGACCGAGAAACTGCAAAAGGCACTCGACAAGCGCGCAAAGAAAGAGAAATGGGCCGAAGCCCTCGGTCAAACCCACGAATTCGTCTGTCTTCTCATTGTGCATGGGAACTTCTCCAACGGGACTCTTGAGGTCAACAGTCTTGGCTCCCCGATCGCAATGCTCCCCCATGAGCTCGTTGACGACCTCCTCGAGCGCATGCGAGCCGATTCGGGGCTGAGGATGACGGCAGTGAAGGCTCGCGCGATTCGCGACGAGGACGGACGCCTTGCCGTCGAAGTGAATGTCTAATGCCGTGAACGTCTAATGCCATCGAAACGAATGTTCGAGCGCGAGCCTGAAGCAGTCATCTTCCTCGCGATCACTCCCCGGTGAAAGGGCCCCGCCACAGACACAAGGAGGTCGCGTTCGATCGTCCCGCCGACGGTGTTGAGAACCTGTCCCCGCCACGGGCACAAAGAGGCCGCTCACACCAGGAAAGGCCAGCACGAGCACGAGCACGAAAAGGCTGCACAGGCATGAGGAAGTTGGCACAGGCACGGAGAAACTGGGAAGGGACGCATCCATGTCTCAAAGCCCACTGACACACTCCGGCAGCATGACCCCGAAGAGATAGAGCCCGGCGGCATGACTCGAGGACATGCAGCCCTGCGACAAGGGCCTGCGGCGATATCAACCTCCACCGATGTGCCCGAAAAGACGTGCCCGTGCCGCTAGTCCCTAAAGATCCAGGTCAAACCAACACGTTTTGTCCTATAGCCCACGCCTTATCCGATCTCCAAGCTGGCCCACCCAACTTCAACACCATTTTCCCGCACCGCACAGCCAGAAAGTCCAGATCGAACCAAGGTACTGTGTCCTAGAACCCCGGGTTGTCCTGTACCCCACATTCTGGCCGACATCTCCCGCTGTAGATCGCGGACTTGTCAGGACTGGCGCGACTCTCAATGACGACCAACCCCAGCACTCGTGAAGGGAGGATTCAATGGGGAGCGACGGTCGGAGAGCGAAGGCCCAGAAAAACGCAGAACCCCCACCGGTGGATCGCACCGAGGGGGGCCGCTGCGCGCTCGAAGGGACTCGAACCCCCAACCTTCTGGTTGGTAGCCGATCATCTCGCTACCTGCACCGATATCAACGCCTACAGGGCTCGGCGTGCATCCTAATAGCCGTGAAACGCTATCCCATCACGCCCGCATGGGCACATGCTATTGACCGCTGGACTCTTGCTCTCAGAGCCGCTGGACGCACAGGGCCGACCATCGAGACGAGGACCGAGCACCTGCGCAGGTTCTCGCGACAGACTCATACCCCTTCCCCTGCGCTCGTGACTCGCGCGCGGGTGATCGAGTGGGCAGGCTCTCATGACTGGGCTCGGGAGACGCGGAGGAGCGTCTATGCGAGCCTCCGGGGTTTCTACCGGTGGGCCGTCGAGGTTGGGATCTGCGAAGGCAACCCCACTGATGCCCTTCCGACGGTGAAGCCGTCTGCGGCGTGCCCGAGACCTGTGCCCGAAGATGTTTACGCCGAGGCGATCCGAACGTCTGACGCCCGCGCGCGGGTCATCGTGCGATTGGCTGGTGAGGCTGGGCTGCGGCGCGGCGAGATCGCGGCGGTTGCACGTGAAGACCTGGTACGTGACCTATCCGGCATCTCACTGATTGTGCATGGGAAGGGCGAGCGGGATCGCCGTGTGCCGCTTTCGGATTCGCTCGCCCGCGAGGTCGTGGGCTATCTGGGGGAGGGCCGTTATCTGCTCCCCTCCCCCGTCGGCGGGCATTTAACGCCCAGACATGTCGGACGGATTGGCGCAGGGGTGCTTCCGAGTGGCTGGACGCTTCACACACTGCGACACAGGTTCGCAACCAGGACGCACGCAGGAACGCGTGATCTAATCGTTGTGCAGCGCCTGCTAGGTCACGCATCGGTTGCTACCACGCAGCGATACGTCGCGACCTCGGATGATGCGATGCGCCAGGCGGTGATCGTTGCTGCCGTTTGACTGTTCATCTTTTTCAGGCCGACGCAAGAATGTTGAATAGATGCCCCCGGACCAGGTTGGTCCGGGGGCATCCTGTGTCATCGTTTCCGGGCTTCGATTGCCTGGAGTCGTGCGCTGAGTGTTTTGTCCCAGGCTCTTCGGTCGTGGCGCTCATCGGCGAGATCGGTGCGGATCTCGCCGATCTGATGTCCGAGGGATTTCATCCCGTCCTCTAGGCGGCTAACGCCGTCGGCGACGCTGCTGCCGTGGTTGGGTCGGAGGCGGCGACGTGTCTCGATCAGTCCGGCCGTGGAGGTAATGAGGGCTCCGAGGCCGGAGAGGCCGCCGAGGGCGGCGACCACCTCCGGGGTCACTCGCTGCCTCCCGGCGTGTGTGCGAGGGCGGTCCCGGTGCCCAGGATGGACGCTGCGAGGGCGAGCCATAGGGGCGCGGTCTCAGATTCGACGACTCCGTAGACCATGAGGAGGGGGACTGTGGCCGTGATGATTGCGTAGAGCCATCGGCGTACTTGGGGGGTGAGCCAGTTGAGGATTCGGGGGCTGGGCGCGTCGGCGGCGTGGCGTGGCGTACTCATTTGGCGATCTCCTCGGTTTCGAGGGCGGCGGCGGGTGCGGGTGCGCCGATGGCTTTTACGGTTTCGATGATCTTGGCGACCTCGTCAGCGATGGAGACATCCACGGCACCACTGATCGCCTGGATCGTTGCGTTGTGCGCGGCCCAGGCTCGTTCGACGAGGGCGTTCCATGTTTCCCAGCCGACGACGGCGACGCCGAGGGTCTTGTAGTAAATGTCCGCTTCGGCTTGGTCGATGGCGCGAGCTCCGCCGAGGCCGGAGAGGTTGACGAGGGCGTAGGCGTAGTCTCCCCAGGGGGTGACGGTGCGGATCATGTGCATGGTCTGGTCCTTTCGTTTGGTGCTTGGTTGGTTCGGGGTCGGTTCAGGTGCGGGGGTGTATCCGTCTGCTCGGGCGGAGATCTCTGCGAGCCGGGGATACCAGCGGCCTGGGCAGGCGGTCGGCATGTGGTCGCAATGTCCTACGAGGGGAAGGGATCCCCATTCGGAGCGGATGGCGGCGATGAGGGCGATCACTGTGTCAACGTCTCCGTCGTCCATTTCGGGGCGGCACTCGATTCCGATTCCTCGGGGGTTTCCACTTTTTCCTGCGTGCCAGGCTCGATCATTGTCGGAAACGAGCTGTGTGACGCGGCCTTCTGATGCGACGTAGTGTGCGGATGAGTCGCCGCTCCATCTGCTGAGGTAGTTCACGACGGTTTGATGGTCTTGACCGTCGCTCCCCCAGTGGTGAATGACGATGTGATCCGGCTCCCCGTAGGGGCGTCCGGGGCTGTAGTTCGGCGACTGATGCGTGTCGGTCACCGCGTAGTTTGGCTGCATATGAAGCTTCCTTTCAGGCGATCCAGGTGATGAGGGCGATGCCGATGTCGTTTTTGTTGACGGTGAAGGATGCTGTGGGGTGGCAGAGGATGTTTTTTCCGTCGGCGATGAGGGGGGCTAGATTGGTTCCGAATTGGATGTGGCCGACGATGCTGCCGGTTGGCGGGGTGGGGGTTTCGGTGGGGATTGTGGCGATTTGAAATTGATTATTGGGTGTTGTGTTGAACCCTTCTCGGGTTCGCTTCGCGGTGATGCCCGCGGTGTGGGTTGCGCAAGATGATCTGATGGTGGGGGTTGTGAGTTCCCAGCCGGTGTGTGCTGTGAGTGTGTGGGTTGAGGGGGTGATGAGGTCGTCGAGTTTGTTTGCGAGGGCGGCGGCTGTCGTGGGGAAGTCGGCGACTCGGTCGCTGGGGAGTGGGTAGGGGATCTTGAGTCTGCTGGTGGTGGTGGGCATGGGTTGTCCTTTCAGATGGTTGCGGTGGCGAGGTCGAGCCAGGTAAGGGCGTCGAGGAGAGTCCAGGTCAGGGATATGGGGCTTTGCTTCCAGGTGAGGGCATCACCGGGCACTGCGGCTCTGGTGAGTTGCAGGCCGAGGGTCCATCGGCCGTTCCGGTAGGTGTAGATGCCGCCGTCGAGGTAGACGGGGATGCGCCCAAAGCCTGGGACCCATGGGGCGGCGCCGTTGATGATGAGGGGGTGCCCGATTCTGGTGGTGGAGTCCAGGAGGAGGAGTGTGGTCTGGGGTGAGAGTGTGGGCATGCGGGTGTCGAGGCGTGCCTCGGGGATGGTCCAGCCTCCGGGAGCTGAGCGGGCGAGGGTGGCGTTGGCGAGGGCTTGGGCGTCGGCGGCGGATTGCAGGTCGGTGGTGATCGACACTGACCGGTGTCCGAGGCGGTCGATGAGCGCCTGGTCCTTCGCCTTCTCGTTGTGTTGTGTGGATGTGGGCTTTCCGGTGTCGTCCACGCCTGGTTCGGTCCATGTGACGGTGACCGTGGTCGCCAGGTCTGTGGTGTCGCGAGTGATGTCGACGTCGCGTGCGAGGGTGGATGCATTGAGGATGGTGGCGCCCGTTGACGCTGTTTCAAGGAATGCGTGCCCGTCGGCTGCTTGGCGGAGCTTGTAGAGGCTGCGCCTGCGGTTGAGGTCCTCAAGCCGGTAGTATTCGCCGGTTGTGCGGTGTGCGGCGGGCCAGAGGATTGCGCCGGTTGAGGTGGCGACGGCTCGGAGGACCTGCGTGAGGGATTGTGAGTCGATGTCTTTGGGGGCGAGGGTGAGCGCTCCTGGCGCGGGGTCGATCACCGTGCGGATAGTTTTTCGCGCAGCGTTGATCGCGCGGCCGATCCGCTCGGCTGCGGTCTCGGAGGGCCAGGGGTCGTCACCGATCCTGATGTTCGCGTGCTCTGCAGAGGCGTCGGCGGCGATGAGTTGGAGCCGTGGCATTCCGATCGTCTCGTCCCATGAGAGCGCGGCGTCGGTGATCCTGCCAGCAAACGGCGTTGCAGTCGCCGAGGAGGCTCCGGCGCGGGTGAGGGTGTGTCGTGTTGTTTCTGCGCGACCGTAGCGCTCCCAGGGCTCGCCGATTGTCTCCCATAGTGTTGTCAGGGCTGCCCACATGGGGCCGAGTGGGTTTGCCCAGATGGCGAGGCCAACCCATGTGCCGAGGTGCTCGTCTGGTGGGTCGATGAGCGCGTGAAGCGGGCCAGTGGTGGAGGTGGAAGCGACGACAGGGCCGAGTGTCCACGTGGACGGCCACGGACCCGACGCATAGACGGGGGCGACGCGGATCGTAGAGTCAGGCGGGAGCCACGTCACGGTCAGCGCAGCATGGTAGACGGCTCCTCTGGTCATGGTGGGGAGATGATCCCAGGCTGCAGGGGCGTACCCTTCGGGCGGTGGCGCCGCTGGCATGAGACGCGCGACCGTGTCGATGGTGTGGACCTGCTGCGCGGTCGAAGAGACGACGATCATCTCTTCGACCGTTCCGGGGGCTGTTTCGGACGTGACGATGATCGGGGCACCGGGCTCGCACAGATCGGTGACGGCTGAGACGAGTGTCTCAGGGACCGCGATCGACAGTGAGGCGGTTGAGGGGCGGGGCTGGTCGAGGCGAGACGATCGACCCCAACGGATCGTGAGCCCATCGAGGACGGTCGCTTTTCCATCATGGAGGTCGGCGGACGATGTGGGGAGGCGAGTTCCTGCGACCTCGACGCTCGTGGTGATATCGGCGCTCATTACTCGACAGCTCCGATCGTGACGGCTCCGGTGCGGCGCTCGTCGGATTTGAGGATGCGCCGGATCTGCTCGGCGACCCTAACGGGGTCCAGCGCCCCATTCACAGTGATGTTGTAGGTGACCGTGGGGGTTTCCGGTGTCCGGTGCGCAAGAGCGACGAATGTGGGGAGGGCGGGAAAGGCGGAGGCACTGGAGGCACCGGAGGCTGCGAGGATCTCGGGGGGTCCGCCTGCTGCGAGGCCAACGAAGCCTGCGATGCTGGAGAGCCATGCGGGGGGCGTGAATGACGAAAACAGGTTCGAAACCCAGTTGTAGGCGGACTGGACGGCGGAGACAATTGCCCAGAAGCCGTCACGGATTGGTGAAAGAACCCATCCGACGATCGAGGCCCCTGCTTTGACGGTCTCCCAGGCCGCATCGACGTAGGTACGGAACGTTTCGGAGTTGTTATAGGCGTAGATGAAGCCCGCGACGAGGGCACCGATCGCGGTGATGACAAGGCCGATGGGGTTTGCGTTGAGGACGAAGTTCAGGGCGGTTTGGGCACCCGTCCATGCGATGGTTGCGACCTTGATGGCGGTCTGAACAGCGGTGTAGGCCTTGATCGCAGCGTTGGCGGCGAGGATTGCGCCCGCGAGGGCCCCGATGACGAGGACGAGGGTGCGGGCGGCGTCGGAGTGCTGGCCGACCCAGCGCACGACCTCGGTTGTCGCCTGGGTGACGGCTGTGATTGCAGGGAGGAGTCCCTCCCCTAGTGCAGCCTTCGCGTTTTCGAATTCTGCGGCAGCGATCTGCTGGGCTCCTGCGGCGGAGTCGGCTTCGCGGGCAAATTGGCCTTGAGCGTCTGCCGTTTGCTCGGTCAGGAGCTGGAGGGTCACCTGCGCCTCGGCGTTGCGTGCGGCTTCGCCTGTGAGGCCGTCGAGTCCTTGGGCGGCGAGGCGGGCTTGGATGTCGGCTGCCTTGATGGAAACGCCGTATTTCTCGATGGGGTCACGTTCTCCTCTTAGGAGTGAGGAGACGGCGGCGACGGCGTCGGCGGTCGTTCCGCCGAAGGTCGCAGCGAGATCCGCACCGAGGCTGATGAGGTCGCTAGTTTGGCCGGCGAGCTCGTCCATTGGGGTGCCCATGTTTTTGAGCTGCGCGCCCAGGACGGCGCTCATGTTCTCGTACTCGGAGGCCGCGAGGCCCACGGACGAGGCGGCCTGGTGGGCGGCGGCCTCGACCGTGGCTGCGTGCTCGCCGAAGACACTTTCGACGGCTCCGGCAGATTGTTCGAGTTCGGAGGCGGCGTCGTAGGCTGCGTGGGAGATGAGACCGAGGGCAGCGACGACTCCTGCGGCGGGTGCGGCTGCCTTTTTTAGACCGCCTTCCAGTTCCCCTGCTTTGGACGCTATGGCGTCGAATCCGCGTTTTGCGTCTTCAACGTCTGAGACGACTTTCACTTCCAGGGTGGTTCGGTTGCCCGCCACGGGGTCACCTCCTCTTGTTGATGATGTGGAGTGCTGTTGCGAGATCCTCGTCTGCTCGGTTCTCCCATTCGCTCATTGGGATTCCCGTCGCGAGAGCAATCTCGACGATCAGGCGACGGCCGGAGCCGTCCGGGTAGGGTCCACGTCCTCCGCTGTGGCTTGCACGTCGCTGGTCTGAGTGTTGAAGCTGTCGAAGTCGCAGGTCAGTCGGCCGGTGCGCTTGAGGGCGTGCCATGCGATGAAGGTGGCCCACAGGGTCGGGGCTTCTTCGGGTTTGGGCCAGCGTTCTCGCGAGCGGGAGAGTTCCCATGCGATTCGGTCGCGGTTGTCCGTGATGACCTCGACGGGATCGGGTCCGAGGAGATCGGAGATGACGGTGCAGATGATGCGCTTGAGGTCGCTCATGATGTGCCTTATGTGCCTTTCACTTTCGCGATGAGTTGGTTGATTCGGTTCATGTAGACGGCGATCCACTTTGGTTGCGTGTCGTGAGCCGCGTCCCACATGAAGGGCTGTGGTCTGATGTGTCGCTTTGGCCATCCCCAGTGAATGGGGCGCGCGTAGCGCACGCCGCTGCGCGAGTTCGATCCGGCGCGGGCTATGGCTGCCTTTTGCGTGCCGCCGGGGCGCATGGAGGCGGCGAGGCGCCCGGATCGGCGGGGGACTTTGAGGGCCGCACCGTCCACGATTACACCCGCGACGGCCTTGTGTGTTGAGGTCATTTCCTTCATGTCGGCTCCGGCCTTTTTCAGGCTTGAGCGCAGTTCTTTCGCGCCTTTGACCTCGATCGCTGCGCCTGCCATTATCCGTCGATGATTTCGTTTTCAATGGTCGGCATGGTTGTGCACTGGAACTCGAGATCGGCCGTGGCCTTCGCAGCAACGTCGCCGCCGATGGAGGATCGCTCGATCACGCAGAAGCCGCGAATAGCCTTGTTCTTCCCGCTGGTGGGAATGAACTCGAAGGGCAGTGTCTTCCCGGCGTTTGCCCAAGTCCATTCGACGAATGATGCGGATTCGGCGAAGTCCTGGAGGATAGTGAACTGGAGGGTTGCAGCTTCGACGCGGTCACCTTCGACGCGCTCCCCGGATAGGACGGGAATCGGGTCGGAGGATTTCACGGAGGGTTTGATGACGCATTTGGTCACCTGCGCTTCGACTTGGGTGATCGCTGTTTTTTCCCCGAAGGAAAGTTTTCCGGGGCCGAGGGTCATCGTTTTGACAGTCATGAAGTGGTCTCCGTTTCGAGAGTGAAGGTCAGGGCGGGCAGGGGGTCGGGGCTGATGTTGGCGATGGTGATTGCTGTGGTCGTCAATGTCAGGGGGCCGAGGGCGTCGGTGGCCTTCGTGGCGAGGGCTTCGAGATGTGGCAGGGGGTCGCCGGTGTCGGGTGCGATCAGATAGGCCTCCCACTCGATGCAAGATCTGCCGTCGAGGGTCAGGGGCGTGATGCGGCTTGGAGAGATCCACACGCACGGCGGATCGAGGTCGCGTGGGTCGCTGTGAGCGTTCAGGTCGGCACGTCGCAGCGTGTCGAGGATCTGGCCTGCGGCGTCGGTCAGGGGGATGCTGCTCATACCGCCACCGGTCCCGCGTATGCGTCGATGCGCAGAAGGCGACTCACGTCCGCGTCGTATCGGCTGACGTAGGTTGCTCCCATGTCGGTGAGGGCCTCGATCCCGGCTGGGGAGTTGCGGCGCCGGTACAGGCGAGCGGTGAGCATGATCGCACCGAGGCGAGCGTCTGCGGGCCACTCGTCGACGCCGTGCACGATGGGGAGGCGAGCCACGAGGGCGGCCACCGCCGAGGCGGCCACGTTCATGTGAGCGTCGGCCTCGGGGATCTTCGCCCAGGCGGTGGCCGCCCTCGCGAGCTCGTCGGGGGTCATCAGCCTGCGGCCTCGATCTTGAAAATGGAGGCGGGATCGTTGATGAGGAGTCCGTGATAGCCGAAGAGGCCGAGGTCTACGCCGCCCTTGGGAAGATCGACGGCGTTGACGCGGATCGGCGGCGCGGCTTCGTAGAAGGTCGCGGCCCTGCTGTCTCCGGCGAGGATCGTTGTCGCCGTGAGGGACGGATCGACGAAGAGGCGAAGGCCGTTGACTGTTCCGGTGGCGGTCGAGAGGTTGACCGAGTCAGAGCCGGTCATCCACCACGGGATTTCATCTCGGGTCAGGGCTGTGAATGCGGCCCACACCTCGGCGCCGAAGGCGACGAAGTTGACGGCTGAGCCTTGCCCTGCGGCCTTGGTGCCGAGTGCAACGAGGGCCTTGGGGAGGGCGTTTGCAGTGTCTATCTTGGTCGCGCCGTCCACGAGGGCGTCCGTCACGGCCTTTTCGGTCTTGAGGGCGTAGTCCTCGACGGCCCCTTCCCATAGAGCCTGAATCATGTCCGGGTCGCCGAGATCAACGAAGATCCGATCAATGTCCCAGCCTCCCGCGATGCGCTTGACATCGGCCTCGATGGCCTTTGTTTTGACTTTGTTCGAGGGAATGTCAGTCTTGCTGCCCGTGTAGGTGTCAACAGTCGGCTTGGTTTCCCACTGCCATCCCTTGACCTTGGTCGTGCGTCCGAGGGGCTTTCGGGTCAGGGAGTCGATGAGGGGGCGGGTGACGCGGGACGCCTTCCAGAGCTGCCCGAGCCACGTTTCTCGTCCGATGAACGCGGTTCCGGCGTCGCTGGTCGGGGTCACGTCGCTGAGTGCAGCCCGGATCTGGGACAGGGGGGCGCCGTCCATCGTCATCATGGCGACGAGGCGCGCGGCGGCCTCGACCGTCTCAGGCGCTTCGGCCTTGGGCGTGATGATGGGCGGGGCCTGCATGGCAGCGTTTTCGACCGTCTCAGAGGCTCCGGCCTGCGGGGTTTCGGGGGTCTCGGTGGTGGTTTTGGGCATGGGGTCCTCCTGTGTGATGGTGGCTTGGGCGTTGACGTGTTCGACGCGGGCGGCGTCGAAGGCGGGGACTGCGACGAGGGACACTTCTCGCAGTTGAGCGCGGGTAATGTGGCTCGTGCGGGTTCCGTTTACGAAGCGGACTCCGTCTGGGTCGGGATAGGCCCCGACGGATAGGCCGTCGCGGATCCCTTTTGCAGCGGAGTCGAGGGCTTCGTCTCCGGTCTTCCCTTCGGGGATGTGGAATGTCATGACGAGTTGGGAAGTGTCGTCTTCGGCGGCGATGGCGTATCCGATGGCGCTGCGGTGATCGTGGTCGAGGCACAGCTTCACGCGGGAGAGGTCATCGGGGAGGATGATGCTGCCCGGCTCAAATTGGACGCGGCCTGTCGAGGCGTTGGCGGGGACCCCGTACAGGGCTGCGACTCCGGTGATGGTTCGGGCTGCCGTGTCGGCGGCGGCCGCTTCGATGGGGGCGATGATGATGCTCATTCCGTGGTTTCCTCCAGTGGTGTGCCGTGCTCGCGGGCGCGCAGCTCGTCGAGCGTGTAGACGCCGGTTTCAAGGGCGGTCTTGTATGAGGTCATGCGAGCGGCGAAGTCTTCGGAGAGGAGGGGATCGGTGTCGAAGCGGACCCAGGTGCCGCGCGGGAGAACATCGTCGAGGCTCAGGCGCGCGGTGATCGCGTGCATGTAGGGGGCGAGCGTGTAATCGATGAGCTCACGGGCACGAGATGGAACGTTCGTGTAGGTCATTGATGAGCCTTCGGCTGGGGCGTCTACGGCCCAGGCTGGTAGGCCCATACATCGGGCAATGTCGAGAGCTGCGGCCTTGCGTCCGTCGATCAGGAGATTTTCCGAGTTGGAACCGTGCGCGCGCGTTTCAATTGATTGGTTCGTGTAGGACACGCCGGACTTCTTGCGCTGGGCGACATAGGCGGCGACGAATGCCGTCGCCTCTTCGTTGGTCAACGGTGTGCCCTGAGTTTGGTGCAGCTCGATCTGCGGAACGGGATTCATTGAGGCGAGGAGGGCGGCGCGGTCGAGTCGGCGGGCGGCGCGGATGCGGTCCCCTGCGAAGTTCAAGAGCCCTTCATGCGGACCGTCTATGCGGATCACGTCGGCGGGGGCGAATAGTCGGTGTCCAACTCTGAGGCTACCGTCGTCGAGTGGCTCGGCGACCCAGTCGGGAATCCATTCGACTTGGCGGGGGCGCGCCCCCATTGAGGCGGGATCTCGGTCGATGACCGCGAGCCAGGCGCGGCCGTAGAAGAGGAGAGCGTCAACGATCCAGGTGATGGTCTGGAACCTCGGACGCCCGCGTTCTGGAAGGGAGACGAGGGGCGGCGTCGAGGGGGCAGGGGTACTTCCATTCATCACGACGAGGGGGAGCCGAGCGATCGCGCCGGTGATGAGGGTTCGGCCTCGTGCGATGGCTGCGACGCTCATGGCCTCGGAGCGTGTGGGGCGCACGGTTTCTTCGTCGAGGTTGAGCAGGTGTGCCCATGTCGCGGCTTCCAGATGCTCGCGGTCGGCGAGGGGCGAGAGAACGTCGCGAGAACCGATCCCGAAGGCGCGGGCGAGTAGGTTTGCCATGTTGGAGATCCTCCTCACTGGTGTTGGGTATCGCGCTTCGTGCGGCGTGTCGCATCGAAGGCCATCTGGTAGGCCTGCCTTTGGGCGGGGTGGACGGCGGTCTCATGAGCAACAGCGATGCGCAGGGCGGCGGGGTATGTCGTGACCAGCTCGCGAAAGCCGCACTCGCAGATCACGAGACTGGAGACCGAGGAGGCATCGATGCGGATTCGTGGCATGTCAGGTTCCTAGGACGAAGGGGGCGGGCGCTTGCCGGGTTAATTTGTGGGCGTGAAAGGCGACGGTAGCTGCAGCGAGTTCCCAGATGGGGCCGGTCGAGTCGCGGCGGCTCCATGCGTCGGCCTCGCCGAGGCGACGCAGCATCGCGCCGTCCACGGCGGTAAGCAGTGCGCTACTGCCGTTGTGATCGACTGTTCTGGCGTCGAGAGCGGCAATGAGATCCCCCGTTGCTGCGGCAAAGTCCGTTGCGGTTGTGGTCTCAACGTGGATGCCGTCGAGGGCAAGGACGCCGATCGCTCCTCGGTTCGCTCCCGCGTTATCTGCGGCAACGCGGATTCCGTCGTGAACGAGTCGTGTCACTTCATCGGTGATCCATGCGCTTCCGGGCTTGGAGATGTAAGGGCGGAGGTGGGTTCCAACGTGATCGGCCCAGCATGCCCAGATCGTTGCCCATGCGCGATCTGGTGCGATCTCGAAGGCGTAGACGGTTTCGGAGGGCGAGGCGGGCGGGGTCTGGGCCTTGTTCGTTGTCGCGGTCATCGTCTCGGCTGGAATGACTGTGCGCCTCGTCGTGGTCCAGACGTTCCCGAAGGCTCGTGCGTATTCGCCGGGAGACATGTTCTCCCGGGCGTCGATGAGGGTTGCAGCGGTTTGGGTGTAGCCGACCGCCGGATGATATTTCGGGAAGGACGCGGGGTCGGTGAGGTCGAGGCCTTCGCTGTTCCAGTCGAAGAACGCGAGTGTGGAATCGGGGTCGGTGACGGCCTCACGTCCTCTGTCCACCCATTGGCGGAACCATGTTGATGACCCGTCACCTGCGGTTGAGACTATCCACAACTGGCGTTCGTCCAGAGTCGATTGAGAGGGGACGATCGCGGCCATGAGGGCGGCGCCGAGATCCTCGTCGTAGGCGAAGGCCTCGTCAAGCATCACGAGCTCTGGCGTGTATCCATGAAGGGCCGTCCGTGTCGGGGCAAAGGTGCGGACTTGTCCGTGTCCGTTGAGCCATTCCATGCACTCGACGCCCGCGCCGCGCTTGATGCGCACAAGTTGGGGGAATCGCTCATCGGCGACGTTGACGAGATCCGCCCAACGCTCGCGAGCGTCCTTACCTGACTGCGCGGTGTAGAACGCCTGTGAGCGCGGATACCGTAGTGTCCGCTGAGCCATGACTGCGCGCATGAGCGCGGTTTTCCCCGACTGTCGTGGAACTGTCAGGACAATCGTCGGGTATCGCCAGCCCTTGCCGTCCTCGCGGCGCTCGGTTGCGACGCGGGCCACTTGGGATTGCCATGGCATGAGCGGCGTTCCGAGGACGCGTGCCATCGTCTCGACGTGATGAAGCTCATGAGAGGCTCCTGGGGTCGGCGCAGTCGCGTAGCGTGCCGGGGCGCTCATGAGGCGGACTGGGGGCTCGGGCTGCGCATGGCAGTAGTGAGCGCGTCATCGTCGGCGGGAGCCTCGGGCATGGTGGGCAGGGCGTCGAGGGCTTCGCGTAGCTGCTGGGAGGCTTGAGCGACAACTGTCTTCCCGTATGGCGCGCCCGCTCCGATGGTCACGGCCAGCTCTCTGCACAGCTGGACAAGGGCGGCGTGTTCGGGGCCGAGGAGCCCGGCTTCCCGTTTCGCTGCGATCGTCATTTCGACTGCCTTTTCCATGTCGTAATACGGCTGACGATCGGGCTCGAAGAGTGCGGGTATCGCCTTGCGCGCTCCTGGGTTTTCTGGCATTTTTCTGGGGCCTTTCGGGAATAAAAGGGAGTTGCGGCCCTCCCCGTGGATTAGGCGCGGTCAAAAAACGCGCGTTCGTCTGCACTGCGAGTCAGACTGCTGAGCGGCCGAGCCTGTCGAGATGAGTTGCAGCGAAGATGCGCGGGACGAACGTTGTCAAGGGAGTCACTTCCCCCTCGGGACCTCGGGATGATGTGATCGCGCGTCGCTGATAGTGGGTCCGGCCACCTGCGGGTCAGGTCGATCTCAGATCCACAGATGTGACACGTGTTCCCATAAGCCGCCAATGTCAGGCGCAAGAGCTGGGATACCTTCCGGCCCCCGTACTTCTTCAGGCTCACCGTCCACTCCTCATGTAAAGCACTATCGCCGCGATTTGTCTGTCGAGGCCATCGAGGTATGAGAGTGATCGCAAGCGCCAGAGGCTCAGGCTGTGGGGGCTTTCGTTATTCGTCGGTTCGATGAGTTCACGGGCGGCGCGAAGTGCGAGGCGGGCGTCTTGGATGTGATCGAGGACGGCAGATAGATGGATGTGGTCAGGCGTTCGCACGTTCGATCTCCCTCACCTTCGGGTCGGTCAGGGCTGCCCTCGCCCAGGCGCGCGGATTGTCGCCATAGTTGGCAAGGAGGTAGGCGAGCGCCTCGGGTGTCCAGTCGGGGACAGTGTCCTCCTGTGCTCGCGCCGCGTCTGCGGCGCGCTGCTTCTCAAGGGATTTCACCTGCTTGTCCTGCTGTTGTTGAAGTTGCCATGCCTTGGATCTGCATTGATTGCACACGTCGGGCGAAGGATTTCCATGTGTGCAGAACAAGGGCATGAAAGCGTGGTCGGGAAGTGTCGCCATGGTGATTTCTTTCAGAGTTATCGAACTGTAGGGAGTGGAACGAAGGGGCGCGCCCTCGGCGCCCTTCCTCCCCCGATAGGGGGGAAGGTTAGAAGTAGGTTCCGCATGGTCTGACCTGCGAAGATTGGGCCTAATTGTTTTGTAAACGAGAAGGCGCAGGCGGCGGCGGGTCTCCTCGATGTAGCGGTGCATGCGTTCGTCGTGGAGGGTTCGCGCGGCCGCGATCCAGTCGCAGAGCACCGTTTTCACGATGCGGAATCGGGAGGGCTTAGGCGCTCCTTCGATCACTCCGCCGCGTTCCCATTGGAGTAGTCCTGAGTCCTCGAGTCGCTGAAGGCAGACCCGCGTCCAACGTTCGGAGTAGCCCGAGCGCTCGGAGATCTGTCGAGCGGTGGCAGTCGTAGACGCGCGGCGTCCCTTCCTTTCGAAATGCATGATCTGAGCGAGGGTCTCAAGAACGGTGCGTGTGCCTCGGAACTCGGCTCCAGTCAAGGGGCCCCACTCGGCTCGACCCAAGGCGTGCACGAGCTGTAAAACGTCCTGTGAAGGCGACGGCCGGGCTACGGCAGTCATTGTCCGTTCCGATCCCGCGCGAGCGCGTACAGTCCCAGAGCGAGAATGTCCAGAATGTAGAAGATCGAGATCCCCGGCCACGGCTCACGCGGCCCAAAGAGCGCGTAAGCGAGCGTGCAGATAAAACAGAGGATGAGGAGGATCGCCGTTAAGAACACGTCCCAGTCGATCCTCCATCGGCGGCGCTTCATGCTCCCACCGCCTCGGAGTCGAGGCCGTAGGCAGCGAGGGACAGGGGAACGCCCGCGTCCATGAGGGCGTCGAGATCATCGAAAGACCATCGAGTGCGCCCGCCGATGCGGGCGGAGACCTGCGACTGCGATACGCCGAGGACGCGTGCGATGTCTGTCTGAGTCTGCGAGGTCGCGGCCATGAAGCGGCGGACCTCCCGAGAGATCACGGTCTGAGATGTAGCCATGCATCTTGTCTAGTTGTTTTGCAGCTAGTTCAGATGATAGAACCCCGGCGTGTCGGAGAATCCGCGAGCTTTTTTAGTGGAATTGCCGATAGACTGAGGTCATGAGCACTGCTATCGCACTCCGAACAACTAGCGAGCGCACGACTGCGGACATCGTTGCGGGGAACATCCGCGCCGAGGCCGCGCGCCTCGGCTTGACTCAGGTGGAACTAGGGCGCCGTCTTGGTATGAGTCAGAATCAGATCACGACGCGTTGGAAGGGACAACGTCCGTGGCAGTTGGATGAGTTGGATTCGGTCGCTTCTGTCCTGGGCGTCTCTGTCCAGGATCTCGTCACAGATACGCAGAACCCCCGCCGGTGGATCGCACCGAGGGGGGCCGCTGCGCGCTCGAAGGGACTCGAACCCCCAACCTTCTGATCCGTAGTCAGATGCTCTATCCATTGAGCTACGAGCGCATCGCCGTTTGGCTGACGCCAACTGTACGCGCCTCCTCGTCGAAAAGGCAAAACGAGAAGGCCTTTCCCCCTGGAGGTTTCGATCACACTCCGACAAACAGGGCTCCACCAGGAAAGAGCACGAGCCGGATACTTGACACTCGTCTGTGAACACACATCGGAGCCCAAGCCCCGGATACGTCCACAAGTCGGACACTGAGCCTCCACCTGCGGCCACAAGTCGGACACCCGACGCACACAAGTCGGACGAGTCAGACTGCGACCTGGGGTTTTCTCCAAGAGCCACGGCATACGGTTCGACTTGTGGACAGGCGCACCCGAACGGAGGCGTACCTTCGAGTCACTATCCCTCGCGTTGCGTCCCATAACCCGCAAATGAGGCTTTAAGCGAAGCTTCAAACCCGGCGCGACAGGACTGTGGGCATTGATCCCGAACTCGGAACCAGAGTGACTACATGAACGTCACCGTCGCCGATACCCTCTCGATCCCTAACCTTAAGAACGGACTCACGAGCGTGACTCATCACGCGAAGGATCGGGCGTATGCAAAGGATCCTCCACGCACCCGGCAGCGCACCCTTATCCTTGCTGCCTTCCGGCCCTGGGGAGGTTCGGATGATACCGTCACGTGGAGGATCGACCTTTAGTCTACATGGAGCCGCGAAGAGCGCGCGAACCGACGGGGTCACAGGACACCAAACCACCAAGGACCCGCCGCCCCTGTACACACATTTCTGACGCTCACCCGCTCACCCACCACCCGCTCACCCCGCAGGGGCCCAGGACACGCAAAAACAACGAAAAACCCCGGAACCTCAAGGATTCCGGGGCTATTCTGCGGAGGATGGGGGATTCGAACCCCCGAGGGCTTGCACCCAACACGCTTTCCAAGCGTGCGCCATAGGCCACTAGGCGAATCCTCCAGCTGCGCCGAAGCACCTGACCATCCTAAACGGAAAGCAGAGGAAAACACCAACCGCTCAGCCCCGCCAAACCCATGAACTCGCTCACGCACCTCCGAGGCGAGGAAACAGGATTTGAGGGGAAATCGACGAGCCACCCACACGAATGTCGCGCCCTTGATCGCCCCCGAAGCCCAGGAGCAACACGCCAAGGCACACCGGCGCCATCGTTCCCCGCGCACTCAAAGATCCTTCGTACCTCACCCCCGCGCCCGGCCTGATCGCAGCCCATTCCTCCACGTACTCAAAGATCCTTCACCCTCGGCGATGACGTAGTGATCAACACCGCGCTCGTCTCCACGCATTCAATGAAGCGTCGCAAACGAGTGGAGATGAGGACGATTCCGCCTCCTCCCTCCACACGCTCAGCCGATGCTTCCGGCGGTGTTCTTCACTGACGAGGACAGAGCTAAGTTCGGCTGAGCAGTCGACCTTCTGCTCACTCTCATACTTCACTGACGAGGACGGGGCCTGGACAGCACCTTCACAGGCGAAGGCCAGACGAGATGGAATCCAGGGCCTTTCTCGCGAGCATCACCGAAACCCCTGGGAGTGGGCTGCCGAGAAGAATGGGAGTGGGTTGCCAAGAAGAAGCGGGAAAGCACAGACCTTGACTTGAAAGGACGCAAGGCGACGGCCTCGAAGAAGAGTCCGTAATGACGCAGAGTTCGCCCTGAACGAAGAGTGAGCGATCAGGCAGAGTCAGCGGTAGAGCTTGGCGAAGTTCGCCGCGACTTTACCCGCTTGATGGCGGGCCTCGCCGAGATGCGCAATGTGGGAAAGGGAGTCGAGATCATCAGTACCCGGATACCCAGCATCCTCATAACGTTCAAGCACCATTCGGATCGCGTCCGAATCAATCTCAGGATTGAACTGAGTCGCATAGAAGTCCTTCGCGAGCTTGACCATCTGCACAGGGCAGGTGATCGACTTCGCGAGAAGTACCGCACCTTCAGGCAGCTCCTCGGCGGCCTCGTTATGAGAAACGAAAGTCATAAAGGAACGAGGGAATCCGGCAAGGAGCGGCTCGTCGAAAGCGGCCTCAGTGAGGAATATTTCCGTCAGCTGTGGATACTCCGCCCACCTGCGCGTCACGGTGCCGCCCATGAGAACGGTCGCAACTTCAGCCCCATAACCTGTCGTGAGGCAGGGCGTCCCAGCTTCAACGATCTGCGCGAGGAGCCTGCACAACTCTGCTTCGGCGCGCTTTTGGCTCGGCGATTTCGTTTCGTCGGGCGTGGTCGTGCCGTACACGGAGCCCGCAACGATGATCCCGGCGTAGGCGCGCACATTGATCTCAGGAAGGCCCAGCATATCCAGGCGGACTTGCTCCAACTCCTCGGGCTCAAGGCCCGTCACCTTCAAGAAAGAGGCGTACTCAGCAGCAACAGCCTCATCTTCAGGACGCGTAGAAACCAAGAGAAAGGAGTTCATATCCCAAGAATAAGTAAAGAAGGTCGCGAGGGCGAGGGTGTTCATTTAGAGGACACTCGCACTCTGGAAGCCCTGCAACCGCAGGAGCCCTGACAGGTCGAGAAAGGCCACGCGTCCCCAGGAACACCCAGCCGGTCCAGGAAAGCCGCGCACCCCCACGAACACCCCACAAGCCGGGGGCGCCCGCAAGCCCAGGGATACCCTGAGCTCGAGAAGTTCTTCTTCGAAAAGCCGCCCCTGGAAGCCCCTGCGGGCCGAGGGTGCAGCGCGCGCTCCAGCTGGACCGCCTAGAAGGAGTCTGGGGTCTCCGCAGGCCGAGGGCACACCAGCAGTCCAGCGTCAGAGCGCCAGACCGCACCATCAATCCAGCCCCAGACCTCACCACCAGTCCAGCGCTAGGGCCAGAGCGCCAGTCCGCCATTGGAACGTCAGCAGGAGATCCGAGCAGACACGCCGCCTATTCACGAGCCCAAGCAAGTCCGATTCACGAGCCCAAGCAGACCCGAGCAGATGGGGGCCAAACAGGACCAGCGATAGGAACAAGGACGGGGGAATCCTCACAGAACCGCACTCAGTGCGAATCCGCAGGATTCGAGTCGGTATCCTGATGTTCCGACCGGTGAAACGGCCATATGCCCATCGACTGATCGGAGAGCTCTTTCATGAGCGACAACTCTCGCGGATTGTTCCGCTGGACCCTGCACGGCGACGGATCCACTATTTCCCCCGGCGAAGTCGTCGCCGCAGGTGAACGACTGTCCTGGCCCCGCACCATTGGCATCGGCGCTCAGCACGTCGTCGCAATGTTCGGTGCGACCTTCCTCGTCCCGCTGCTCACCGGCTTTCCCCCGGCGACCACCCTGTTCTTCAGCGCCATCGGCACCCTCCTCTTCTTCCTCATCACAGCGGGCCGCCTCCCCTCCTACCTCGGCTCCTCCTTCGCACTCATCGCGCCGATCATCGCCGTATCCGAAACCCTGGGCATGAACTACGCCCAAGGCGGCATCATCGCAACCGGCGCAACCCTCGCTCTCGTCGGTCTGATCGTCCACTTCGCGGGAGTACGCTGGATCGACGCCCTCATGCCCCCGGTCGTCACCGGCGCAATCGTGGCGCTCATCGGCTTGAACCTCGCGCCCGCCGCGTGGAACAACGTCAAAACCGCGCCCCTCACCGCCCTCATCACGATCGTGTCAATCTGCCTCATCACGGTCCTCTTCAAGGGCATCATCGGCCGCCTGTCGATCCTCTTCGGAGTCCTCATCGGCTACGGGGCCGCGATCGTCCAGAACCAAGTCGACTTCTCCGCGATCTCCGAGGCCGCATGGTTCGGCCTCCCGCAGTTCCACGCCCCCGCTTTCGACCCCTCAACCTTGGGCCTGTTCGTGCCCGTCGTCTTCGTCCTCGTCGCTGAGAACGTCGGCCACGTCAAATCCGTGTCCGCCATGACCGGGGAGAACCTCGACGACGTCACCGGCCGTGCTCTCTTCGCCGACGGCATCTCAACCGTCCTCGCGGGCTCGGGCGGCGGTTCGGGTACGACCACCTACGCTGAGAACATCGGCGTCATGGCCGCGACCCGCGTCTACTCGACTGCAGCCTACGTCGTTGCCGCCTTCGTTGGTCTGGCCCTGTCCCTCCTGCCGAAGTTCGGTGCGATCATCGCGACAATCCCGGCGGGCGTGCTCGGCGGCGCGGGAACCGTCCTCTACGGCATGATCGGCATGCTCGGCGTGCGCATCTGGGTCCAAAACCGCGTGGACTTCTCCAACCCGGTGAACCTCAACACCGCGGCCGTCTCCCTCGTTGTCGCGATCGCGAACTTCACCTGGAACATCGGCGAAATGTCCTTCGAGGGCATCGCCCTGGGCACTGGGGCCGCGATCCTCATCTACCACGTCATGAGCTGGATTTCGAAGGTACGGGGCACCAACCTCGAGCAGGCCTCCCCCGCTTCAGCGCCCGCAGGAACCGAGCTCGAATCCGAGGCGTACTCCACTCGTCACAAGGCGACACCGCCGAAAGCCTGATTACGAAGGCTTCTCTTCACGCTCCCCCTCACGGTGATCATCCGCACAAGAGGATGCGCTCACAGAGCCTCACATGAGGACCAGGACGAAGAGAATCCATTGAGATCACAGCAGTGCTCTGACTCGAAGAGAACCGGCCGATCCCACTCGGGGTCGGCCGGTTCCGCATTCTTCGCCGCGCTTGAAACGATGAAAGATGCGACAGTAAGTGACGAGGACGGGGCCACGCGCTCGAAGCAGAAACGAGAAGAACACCAATCCGCACATGCATCGGCTCCGAACACCGCACGAGGGCCGCACTTGCACCCGCCCGCCGTGCACCATCGTCCTCGTCAACCGGCATCATCACGCTGGAGACGAAACCACCCGAGGAGAATCAATCGAATGATCCGATTCGAGCACGTCAGCCACACTTTCCCCGATGGCACGAGCGCATTGGAGGATGTGAGTCTCGAAGTCGGAGCCCACACGACAACCGTGCTCCTGGGCTCATCCGGCTCCGGGAAAACGACCCTCATGCGGATGGTGAACCGCATGATCTCACCAAGCTCGGGGCGCGTACTCGTCCGAGGCGAAGACGTCGCCGCAATGGACCCTGTGAAGCTGCGCCGCTCCATCGGCTACGTCCTACAAGACGCCGGACTCTTCCCCCACAGGAATGTCGCAGACAATATCGCCACCGTCCCCCGACTTGAGGGCGCAAGCAGACGCGCAGCGAAAGCCCGCGCCCTCGAATTGATGGAACTCGTCGGCCTCGAGCCCTCACTCGCCCGCCGCTATCCGAGCCAATTGTCGGGCGGTCAACGTCAACGTGTCGGCGTCGCCCGCGCTCTCGCGAACAAAGCGGACATCCTCCTCATGGACGAACCTTTCGGCGCCCTCGACCCCCTGGTCCGTGCGGATCTTCAAGCGGAGATCAGGCGCCTTCGCGACTCGACTGGCACGACCATCCTGTTCGTCACACACGACCTCGATGAAGCATTCATCCTCGGGGATACGATCGCCGTGCTCGCAAAAGGAGGGCGACTCGCACAGGTCGGAACAGGCCCAGAACTGGTCGCGAATCCAGCCGATGATTTCGTCGCATCCTTCGTATCCTCGCAAGCCTCTCGCCCTTTGAACTCGATCGCAACCCCAGCAGGACAGCTCGTCACAGACCCGGAGGGGCGCCCGCTGGGGCTATTGGCGCGCGCGAACCCCGATGCGCCTTCCCATACTTCGGACTCCCCGACGCACGCTGAAGAGGACCGGGCCCGATGAACTGGCTGACCCAAAACTTTGCCCTCCTCGGCGAGTTGACCCTCCAACACCTCGCCCTCGCACTGCCCGCGATCCTCGCGGCGAGTCTCATCAGTGTGCCCATCGGATGGTGGGCGAACCGTTCGAAACGCTTCGGCGGCACGCTCCTCACCGCCCTCTCACTGCTCTACGCGATCCCCTCCCTGCCGATGCTCATCATCATTCCGGTCATCGTCGGGATCGCCCTGCGCTCCAACACGAACATGGTGATCGTCCTCGCCCTCTACGGGATCGCGGTCCTCGTCCGTCAAGTCGCCGACGCATTCGCCTCCCTACCCACCTCCGTCCTTGAGGCCGCTGATTCCCTCGGCTACCCGGTGCTCCGCAGGTTCTTCGAAGTCGAGCTTCCCCTGGCCCTACCAGCGATCCTGGCCGGGGTCCGCGTCGTTGTCGTCTCCACAGTTTCGCTTGTGACGGTCGGAGCGTTCATCGGCGTGCGCTCATTGGGGACCCTTTTCACGGACGGGTTCCAGCGCGGCCTCATCTCCGAAGTGCTTTCCGGCCTCGTCGCTACTGTCCTCGTCGCGCTCAGCCTGGACGCCCTCCTGGTCCTCCTCGGCTGGGTCACCATCCCGTGGACGAGATCACAAGAACGACTCGAGCAGACCAGAAAGGCCCGGATAATCTCGGAGGTCAACGCATGAATCTCCTGATGGATGCCCTGGGGTGGCTCGCGGAGCCGACGCATTGGGTGGGAGCAGCTTCGATCCCTGTGCGACTTCTTCAACACCTCGGCCTGACTTTCGGCGTTGTCGCGCTCGCAGCCTTGATCGCCCTCCCCCTCGGGATCATGATCGGGCACACCGGCAGATTCCGCTTCCTCATCGTCGCAACTTCCGGTGCTGCCAGGGCAATCCCCACGCTCGGCGTGCTGACGCTCGCGGGGCTCTGGCTCGGGATCGGCCTCGCTGCGCCCGTGCTCGCCCTCCTCGTTCTCGCGATTCCGCCGATGATGACCGCGACGTACACCGGTATCGATTCTGCGGATCCTCGGGCCGTGGACGCGGCACGCGCCATTGGTCTTAAGGAATGGCAGATCATCCGCTTCGTCGAATTGCCCGCCGCGCGCACTTTGCTCCTCGGAGGGCTGCGTTCCACGACCCTTCAGGTCCTCGCAACTGCGACCCTCGCGGCTTATACAGCGGACGCCGGTTTGGGCCGATACCTCTATATCGGTCTTAAAACACGCGACTACGGGCAGATGATCGCCGGCGCGATCCTTGTTGTCGCTTTGGCGCTCGTTCTCGACGGATTGTGGGTCCTCGTTTCGCGGGCGGCGTCTCGACGCACTGGAGGCGGAGAAGAAGTATCCCCACCCGTTGGGGGTGGAGGAACAGTATCCCCACCCGTTGGGGGTGGAGGAACAGCGTCCTCAGCAGCTGAGGCCAGAAGTGAGGCGGCGGAGCCGACACTGAGGCCCGACACCACTCACGCCTCCGTACCCGGCGCTGGTCCCATTTCCCTTTCGCCCAACGCCGATCACGAACCTGCCCCGACCAGTGGGAGCGTCCCGACTGGAGTGACCCACGCGACCAGTGGGAAAGGCGCGACCAGTGGAACCAAGGTGACAGGCACGACATGCGCAACCGACACGACCAACGCGACTGCGCGACCGATCTGATCAATGAGGAGATAGCGATGATCCACCCGCTTCATGCACTCGCCGCACTCGGCGCCCTCGCCCTCGTCCTGTCCGGATGTGCAACCGCCGCGACCCTGGAGGGTCGCGCGGAGGGCGAGGATGCGCCGATCATTGTCGGATCGCAGGACTATTACTCGAATGAGATCCTTGCCGAAGCCTATGCGCAAGCCCTTGAAAACGCGGGTTACGAGGTTGATCGCCAATACCGGATCGGCCAACGCGAGGTGTACCTGCCCGAGCTTGAGGCCGGCTCGATCGACGTCATGCCCGAATACACGGGCTCGCTCCTACAGTACTTCGCCCCGGACACAGAGGCGACACTTCCCGAGGACGTGCTCGCCGCGCTCATTGAGGCGCTGCCACAAGGTCTTGGCGTACTTACTCCCGCCGAGGCCTCCGATCAGGACTCTTATGTCGTCACCGCAGAATTCGCGAAAGCACACGGCTTGAAGAGCATCTCCGATTTGGCGGCGGCTGCGGCGAAGGTGGGGCCACTGACCCTTGGTGGGAACTCTGAATTGGAGACCCGCCCCTATGGACCTAAGGGTCTCAAAGAGCTTTACGGCGTCGAGGTCGCTTTCACTCCGATCGAGGATTCGGGCGGGGCTCTGAGCGTGAAAGCCCTGAAGAACAATCAGGTCCAGCTCATTGACGTGTATTCGGCAGACCCGGCTCTGGCGGACCCGGAGCTGCAAGTTCTGGAGGACCCGAAAGGAATGTTCCTTTCCTCCAGGGTGGTACCACTCGTCTCCGAGCGACTGGGCTCGGGGGCCGTGAATGCTCTCAACGCGGTGTCAGCGGCGCTTGATTCGGCTGACCTCATTGAGATGAATCGGCGGTCCACCGAGGAGGCGGCCTCGCCGCAGACGATCGCACGCGAGTGGCTGATCTCGGAGGGGATTATCGCGGAACGCTGACTCGCGTTCGATTCTTCCGCCGCTCTCCCCGTCCCTCCCCCTCTCCCCTCGGAAAAGGAAGGGATGCCGAATTGAGGAGGGGTTATAGGCCCTCCACTTTTCGTCAACCCCTCCTTTTTGCGGGTTCACTCGGACGAGTCTTCCTCACCCCCAAGCGCCCGCCCCCCCCGGATGCCGGGTCCCATCCACAGCACCGCAGATAGCGGAGCCCGTCCACAGGTATGGATCCGTCGCCCCGCCGGTCACGCCCGACGGGGTGATGCTTGCCGCATGGCGCCGAAGGACTACGAGCTCATCCGACTCAACGGTTCCCATGAATGCGGGGACGGCCGCATCGAGAAGGTGAAGCGCGGATTCGCCGTCGTCCTGCCCGAAGATCCGGAGCGTCTCAGCCCCTGGCATGCTCAGAATCTGGTCGACAGGGCCAGGATCGAGGCCGTCGACGCGGCCCTGTCGGCACCGCACGCCTTCGCAATGGAGTCCGTCCTCATCCTGGAGGATCTTCCGGTGTGGAGGCGCAATCCCGATGTGCACGTGCGGGTTCCCGGCCGATACTCGACAACGGCTCTCCCCGCGGTGAGCCTCGGCCCGCACCGCATCTCTCCGGTCTCCGTGAGGCAGTGCCGCGCGGGCTCACCGCCGCCCGTCGTCGAGTCGCCGACGGGGATCGCTCATGACGCCCTCGCCCACACGGCGGTGCTCCTCACCGCGAGGAGGCCGCTCCTCGACGGCTTCGTCGCCGTCTCGGGGATTCTCCGGCGCCTCTCCTCCTTCGACAGATTCGACATACCGGCCTCGAGGGCGCGGGAGGCCCGGGCGCGCAGCGGCCTCCTCGAATGCCTCGACTCCCTCGGCGCGCTGCACGGCCGTGGACGCGCCGGGCTCGTCCTCGCCCATGCGGATGCGGGATGCGAGAGCGCCGGGGAGTCGGCTGCGCTGGCGGTTCTCAGCACGATCGGCCTGCTGGGCCTTCAGACGCAGCACGAGGTCATCGTCGCCGGTCGGCGATACTTCATCGACCTCGCCCTTCCAGGGGCGAGAATCGGATTCGAGTTCGACGGAGTCGTGAAGATGGGGAAGACTCCGGAGGAGTTCCGCCGCGCACAGGCCGAGCTCATGGCGAGGCAGCGGGACCTGGAGGACGCGGGGTGGCTCATCATCCGCATCGGCTGGAACGACTTGCTCGACCCTCGTCGCCTCCGCGGGCGGGTCGTCGAGCGGATCACCGGGAGCGGACGGTGGAAGGGCTCCCGCGATCGTGAGGCTCAGCGCCTGTGGGCATTGATGATGCACGACCTCAGTTGAAGCACCCCAAATGAAATAGGAGGGGATACCGAATAGTGGAGGGGCTATAAACCCTCCACAAGTCGCAAACCCCTCCACTCACGCAAGAGCAAGCAGGACGCCCCCTGTCACCCAGCGTCCAAGCCCCCGCAAAACCCTCCACTCACGCAAGACCAGCACGGCGTCGCTAGGTCTTCAGCTCCGGTACGGCAGCCCCTACGCGATATCGGTCGCAACTTCGAAAGCAGAACCATCTCGCGGGTCCTCATCGGACAATCCCGCATCCTCCTGATCCGAAGCCGACTCGGCAGACTCCTGCGCGAGGTCAAGGAAAGCCAGGTCGTAGCCCTCGGGCACGTCACAGGTCTTCGTCCACTCGCACAGTTCTTGAAGGGTCGGGGCTGCGAGGAAGGAGCCCATTGATTCCGTTGAACGGGCGGCCGCGAGCATTGCCATGGAGATGGCGGCTCTGGGGTGCAGGCCCTTGACTCGCGCATAGACGAGGGCCGCGGAGAAGGCGTGTCCGGCCGAAGTTGGGTCAATCGTCCGAGCGGGAGCTGCGGGCAGTGAAATCTCCTCGTCGTCGATGACCGCGAAGACGCCATTGGCCCCGCGGGTGACGACCACGCCGGGAACTTGCCATAGGAGTTGGCGGGCAGCTGATTTCGCATCCGATTTGCGCGTGTAGGACACGGCTTCATGCTCATTCAAGGAGAACACGTCGACGTATTTGAGAGGATCCAGGTCCGATTGTTTCCACTGCCCCGTCGGGTCCCAGCGGCATTCGGACAGGACCCAGGTGCGGTCGATCAGTTCACCGCCCTCACCGATCCTGTCAACGCAGCCGCGCTGCCTCCATTCGCTCAGCGTATCTGCGTTGTCCGCGAGCACTCCGAGTTCAGCGACGAGGGCGTGGGGCGCTGCGCGTAGCTTCGACAGGGCGGGGACTTTGAGGTCTCCGCTGGTGGTGAGGGCGCGGTCCCCTTCGAATCCGAGGGCGACGGTGATGGCCTGGGAGGGGACTCTGGCGGCATGCTCCAAGTCGACATGGTGTGCGGTGAGCATCTGGCGGACCAGGGCCCCGGCCTCGTCGATGCCGATGGAGCAGATGAGTTCCGTGTCGAGTCCGAGGCGCGCGAGCGCGATCGCCTGGTTCGCAGACCCTCCGGGGGCGATGGAGGAGGTCGGGCTGATCTGCTCTTCCCCTGCGCGGGGAGCATGCTCGAGCGGACCCATGACGAGGGCGAGGACGAGAGGTCCAGCGACGCACACCTTCGGGGTGGGGGCCGGTGATTCTCCGAGGGGCATCGCGTTCCTTCGAGAGGTTGAGGCGCCGCTTGGATGCGCGCGCCGTGGCTGGTCCTCACTGTAGTCCGCTTCACAGCCTTGGGAAGGCGAGAGGGGAGCTTTGTGATGGGAGTCTGCGCGGGGAGGATGCTTCGCACGCAAGGGGAGAACTTCAGAGTTCCGGAGTGGGGAGAGCGAGGATAACGAGGATGCTTCGCAGGCGAGGCAGAACAAGATGGGCGTGGGGGCGAAGATCGGAATCGCGGAGGATGCATCGCGCGCGGAAAGAACCTGAGATCGCTCGACGTGTCGGCGACGCGAACAGAAGGTTCTTCGTGCCCGAGGGCAGAACGAGGCTCTGACGGGAAAGGAAGGGAAGAGAATGGCGAGGATGGTTCACCTGCGCAGGCAGATCGGGAAAAGCGCTTTCACACGAAGAGGGCGAGACAAATCCCAGATCATCCCGCATCTTGGCCACAACGTTTCATCTTTTGGACTTTATCTGCTGAGGCGTACGCCACAAGCGAAAGCTTGCCAAAGGTAAAGGAATTGCCATATCCGCACTTCAACAGGCATTTTGAGCACATTCTTTACTGAATCATGACACTTCGTGACCGAACCGCAACATCCCCTAGGGGGTTTGCAAAGGCAAGTCGCTCTCGGGGCCCGATAGGCTCGACGAGCACTTGTGTCTGAACGACGCAGGATCGACCCATCTAATCAGAGGAGTCTTCATGAACCTCAAGAAGACCTGGCTGGCAGTCCCGGCCGTCTTCGCCCTCGGCCTGTCCGCCTGCTCGGGCGGCACCGCCGATTCCGCGACCACCGGCGAGGGCACTTCGGACGCGATCATCACGACGAACGGCTCCGAGCCCCAGAACCCGCTCATCCCGGCCGACACCAACGAGACCGGCGGCGGCAAGATCCTCGACCTCATCTTCGCGGGCCTCGTCTACTACGACGCCAAGGGCGCCGTCCACAATGAGATGGCCGAAAAGATCGAACCGAATGAGGACTCTTCCGTCTGGACCATCACCCTCAAGAAGGGCCAGAAGTTCTCCGACGGCACCGAAGTGAAGGCCAGGAACTTCGTCGAGGCATGGAAGAAGGGCGCCTCCGAGGCCATGCTCTCCTCCTTCTTCTTCGAGCCCATCCAGGGCGCCGATGAAGAGGGCGCCGGTGACCTTACCGGCCTCGAGGTCGTTGACGACTACACCTTCACCGTGACCCTCAAGGCCCCGACCGCGGACTTCTCCCAGCGCCTGGGCTACTCGGCCTTCGCTCCGCTCCCCGACTCCACCCTCGAAGACATGGAGAAGGGTGGCGAGTACCCGATCGGCAACGGTCCCTACATGGTCGCCGAGAACGGCTGGGAGCACAACGCCCAGATCCACCTCATTCCGAACCCGGAATACAAGGGCGACAATGTCGCGAAGAACGGCGGCGTGGACATCATCTTCTACGCTTCGCAGGACGCGGCCTACCAGGACCTCCTCTCCGGCAACCTCGACGTCCTCGACTCCATCCCGGACTCCGCCTTCGCAACCTTCGAAGCCGACCTCTCGGGACGCTCGGTCAACCAGGCTGCAGCGATCTTCCAGTCCTTCGCAATCCCGCAGAAGCTTGAGCACTTCTCCGGCGAAGAGGGCAACCTGCGCCGCCAGGCACTCTCCTACGCGATCGACCGCGACACCATCACCGAGACGATCTTCTCGGGCACCCGCACCCCGGCCAAGGACTTCACCTCACCGGTCGTTGACGGCTACAACGCCTCCGTCAAGGGCTCCGAAGTCCTAAGCTACAACCCCGAGAAGGCCAAGGAACTCTGGGCGAAGGCTGACGCCATCTCCCCGTGGTCAGGCACCTTCACTATCGGCTACAACTCCGATGGCGGCCACCAGGCCTGGGTTGACGCTGTCACCAACTCGATCAAGAACACCCTCTCGATCGACGCCGTCGGCGCCCCCTACCCGGACTTCAAGTCCCTGCGCACCGAGGTCACGAACCGCACCATCACCGGCGCCTTCCGCACCGGCTGGCAGGCCGACTACCCGGGCAAGTACAACTTCATCGCCCCGCTGTACGGCACCGGCGCAGGCTCCAACGACACCGACTACTCCAGCGCCGAGCTTGACTCGCTCCTGAGGGAGTCCGCCTCCGCGACCTCCACTGAGGAATCGAACAAGATCCTCGACCAGGCACAGGAAGTCCTGTTCAAGGACCTCCCCGTGATCCCGCTGTGGTACGCCAATGTTGTCGGCGGCTGGTCTGAGAAGGTCGATAACGTCGTCTTCAACTGGAAGTCCGTGCCCGTGTACAACCAGATCACCAAGAAGGCCTGAGCAGCCCCCGGTTCGCACCGGAATGAGCGCCTTCAACTCCCGGTGGCGGGTGGGAAACTCCCACCCGCCACCGGGCATATAAAAGGGAATTTGGCTCATCCTTGACCAGCCGAAACAGACATTTGCCGTTCTTTTACCCTATGATGCCCTGAGTAAGTCTTAGCTCAGGAACAATGAGGTCCGATCCTCACCTTCCTCGCCAAGGCAAAAACCGAACGAACCCACCGATTCACAACGAGGGCTCACCCCCTCGTCCCCATCCAAAGGACTGTCCATGCTTCGCTACATCGGACGGCGACTCCTCCAGACCATCCCGGTCTTCTTCGGAGCCACGTTCCTGATCTTCGCGATGGTGTACCTCATGCCGGGTGACCCCGTCGCTGCACTCGGAGGCGACCGCGGTCTCTCCGACGCCGCCTACGCCGAGATTTCCGCAAGGTACAACCTCGACAAACCCTTCTGGATGCAGTACCTGCTCTACCTCAAGGGCGTCTTCACCCTCGACTTCGGCAAAACCTTCTCCGGTCAGCCAGTCACCGCCGTCATGGCCCGGGCCTTCCCCATCACCGTGAAGCTCGCGCTCTACGCCCTCGCCATTGAGGCGATCCTCGGCATCTTCCTCGGTGTCATCGCCGGTGTCCGTCGCGGCAAGATCTTCGACTCGACGATCCTCGTCGTCTCCCTCCTCCTGATCTCGGTGCCGACCTTCGTCCTCGGCTTCGTCCTCCAATTCCTCCTCGGTGTGAAACTCGGAATCTTCCCCACCACCGTCGGCGCACACGTCACCCTCAAATCCCTCACGATGCCTGCCCTCGTCTTGGGCGGAGTCTCCCTCGCATACGTCATTCGCCTCACCCGCCAGTCGGTGTCTGAGAACGTCTCCGCCGACTACGTGCGCACCGCCCGCGCGAAAGGCCTGTCCAACGGCCGCGTCATGACGCGCCACATCCTGCGCAACTCCCTCATCCCCGTCGCCACCTTCCTTGGCGGCGACCTCGGCGCCCTCATGGGCGGCGCCATCATCACCGAGGGCATCTTCAACATCTCCGGCGTCGGCGGCACACTGTGGCAAGCCATCATCAAAGGCGAGCCCGCCACTGTCGTCTCCGTGACCACCGTCCTGGTTCTCGTGTACATCATCGCGAACCTCGTCGTTGATCTGCTGTACGCCGTGCTCGACCCGAGGATCCGCTATGAGTGACTTCATTCCCTCCGCCAATATTGCGCGTACCCGTGCAGGCCAGGCCCACTACGTTTCCCGCATCGACGAAACCGGGCTCGGCGCCGTCGACGCTGTCGCAGACGATTCAGCCCCCTCATCCCTGTGGGGAGAGGCGTGGAAGAACCTGCGTCGACGCCCGATCTTCTGGATCGCGCTCACCATCATCGTCATCGCCCTCGCGATCTCCGCTTTCCCGAGCCTCTTCACGAGCCAGGATCCGCGTTTTTGCGAACTGTCCAACTCGTTGAAGGGTCCCTCAGACGGCCATCCCTTCGGTTTCAACCGCCAGGGCTGCGACATCTACTCCCGCGTCATCTACGGCGCCCGCGCCTCCGTCTCCGTCGGCGTGTTCACGACAATCCTCGTCGTCCTCTTCGGCGGTGTGATCGGCGCAGCCGCAGGCTACCTCGGCGGCTGGTTCGACGCGCTCCTCTCGCGCATTACCGACATCTTCTTCGCGATCCCGCTGCTCCTCGCTGCGATCGTTTTCATGCAGATGTTCAAAGACAACCGCAATATCTGGATGGTCATCACCGTTCTCTCCCTCTTCGGCTGGACCCAGATCGCAAGAATCACGCGCGGCGCCGTCATGTCCGCGAAGAATGAAGAGTTCGTGACTGCAGCGCGCGCGACCGGCGCTTCCAAGAGCCGTATCCTCCTCAGCCACATCATCCCGAACTCAATGGCGCCGATCATCGTGTACGCGACCGTGGCCCTGGGCACCTTCATCGTGTCCGAGGCGTCCCTGTCCTTCATGGGCATCGGCCTGCCACCCGAGGTCGTTTCCTGGGGCGCGGACATCTCCGCCGCGCAGGCGTCGCTGCGCACCAACCCGATGGTGCTCTTCTACCCGGCGCTTGCCCTCGCCCTCACCGTTCTCAGCTTCATCATGATGGGTGACGCCGTCCGCGACGCCCTCGACCCGAAGGCCCGCAAGTGACTGAGCAGAACCAGACTCCCATGAACGAGGACGCCCTCGAAGAGGCGATCACCCGCACCGTCCTCGGTGATGGCACCGAATCCGCTTCGAGTGTCGATGCCCGATTCTCTCACCCTGAGGATCAGAACCCCCTCTTGAAGATCACCGATCTCGAGGTCACCTTCACGACCTCGACCGGTGTCGTTCCCGCCGTTCGCGGCGCAAACCTCACGATCTATCCGGGCCAGACCGTCGCGATCGTCGGCGAGTCCGGCTCCGGCAAGTCCACGACTGCCGCAGCGGTCATTGGCCTTCTGCCTGGCACCGGTAAGGTCACCGGGGGCACCATCGAATTCGCCGGTAAGGACATCACGCACCTGAGTGCGAAGGAATGGGTGCACCTGCGAGGCTCCGGCATCGGCCTGGTCCCCCAGGACCCCATGTCCAATCTCAATCCCGTGCTGAGAATCGGCACGCAGGTCAAAGAGGCTCTGACCGCGAACAATGTCGTGCCGAGCACCGAGACCGGAGCCCGCGTCGCCGAACTCCTCGAAGAGGCCGGACTTCCCGACGCTGAACGTCGTGCCAAGCAGTTCCCCCACGAGTTCTCCGGCGGCATGCGCCAGCGAGTCCTCATCGCCATCGGCATGGCGGCCCGCCCCAAGCTCCTCATCGCGGATGAACCGACCTCGGCCCTCGATGTGACCGTTCAGCGCCGCATCCTTGACCACCTCGGCACCCTGACTCGCGATCTGGGGACCGCCGTCTTGTTCATCACTCACGACCTCGGCCTCGCCGCCGAACGCGCCGAACAGCTCGTCGTCATGCACCGCGGTCGTATCGTCGAGTCCGGCCCCGCCCTCGAGATCCTCCAGCACCCGCGCCACCCCTACACGAAGCGCCTCGTGTCCGCAGCCCCCTCCCTGGCGTCTGCGCGCATCGAATCAGCCCACGCGAAGGGGATCAACGTCACCGACGAGGAACTCATCGGCGCCGGCAAGGGATCGACCTCGACCGAGGAGATTGTGCGCGTCGAAAACCTCACTCGTGAGTTCGACATTCGCGGCTCCAGGGGTGAGGCGAAGAAGCTCCTCGCCGTTGACAATGTGTCCTTCGCGCTGCGTCGCGGCACGACCCTCGCGGTTGTCGGCGAGTCGGGCTCCGGAAAGTCGACCGCGGCGAACATGGTCCTCCAGCTCCTATCCCCCACCTCCGGCACAGTCTTCTTTGACGGCCAGGACACTTCGCAGATGAACGACAAGGAGCTTTTCGCTTTGCGTCGCCGCCTGCAGGCGGTCTTCCAGAACCCTTACGGTTCTCTTGACCCGATGTTCTCAATCTTTAGAGTCATCGAAGAGCCCCTGCGCGTCCACGGATACGGCACCCTGGCCTACGCCGAACAGGAGTATGCGCGCGCCATGAAGACCGGACGCGATCCCGAAGAGTGGATCACCACCCTTGTGGGTGCGAAGAAGGCCGGGCGCGAGCTCTCTTCCGCTGAGAAGAGCGAGTTCAACCCGAAGAAGCTGCGCATCAAACGCGTCTCCGAGCTCCTCGACATGGTCGCCCTGCCCCGCTCCGCGATGCGCCGCTACCCGAATGAGCTCTCCGGCGGTCAGCGTCAGCGCGTCGCAGTGGCGCGCGCCCTCGCCCTCAATCCTGAGGTGATCGTCCTCGACGAGGCCGTGTCCGCCCTGGATGTCCTCGTGCAGAACCAGATCCTCTATCTACTCAACGATCTGCAGGCCCAACTCGGCCTGTCCTACCTCTTCATCACTCACGACCTCGCGGTGGTCCGTCAGATCGCCGATGATGTCGTCGTCATGGAAAAGGGCAAGCTCGTCGAGAAGAACACCACGGACGCCCTGTTCGCGAACCCCGTCCAGGATTACACGAGAGAACTCATCGAAGCGGTCCCCGGCCGCAAGATCCAACTCAATCTCTGATCCTTCACGATCTTTCGGCACCACCTCGTCATCGACTCGGGAGCGCCGCGCAGACTTTTCCTGCGCGACGCTCTTGTGTACGGAGGCTCTTAGCTTTGAAACCTCTTGGGGCAGCACACCGAAATGCCGCGCACACCGGGCATGACATCTGTCATGGCAAGCCCTCCGACACCCGACACTTCTGAAGGGATCCACTCCGGGCGAAAATGCAGTCATGGACAGCACGACTCCCGCAATCCGCGTGTCCCGCATCGAGAAGAGCTACGGGCAGGTAAAAGCCCTCGACGGCATCAACCTCAAGATACCGCCAGGACAGATCATGGCGCTCCTGGGCCGCAACGGCGCCGGAAAGACAACCCTCATCGACGTGATCCTCGGACTCCAGAATCCGACGAACGGCGAAGGGGCGCTCTTCGGGATGACACCCCGGGAAGCAATCCGGCGATCCCTCATCGGAGTCGTCCATCAGACCGGTTCCCTGCCAATGGACTACACGGTCCTCGAAGCCCTGCGCATTTTCGCCTCCGTCCACGCGAATACGCTCCCACTGGAAGAGATCATCGAGGAAACCCATCTCGAACACCTAGTCAAGCGTCGAATCCGCAAACTTTCGGGCGGCGAGCAGCAGCGCATGCGCCTCGCCCTCGCCCTCCTGCCCGACCCGATGCTCCTGATCCTCGACGAGCCGACAGCTGGTATGGACGCGACCGCCCGCCGTGAATTCTGGGACCTCATGCAACGCCAGGCTCAACGCGGTCGAACAATCGTGTTCGCCACCCACTACCTCGCCGAGGCCGAGAGCTTCGCGCAGCGCACCGTCGTTATCCAAGACGGTCGGATCGTCGCCGATGCTCCGACCGATGAACTGCGCCGCTCCGTTTCGGCGAAAACCCTCCGCATCAGGATCCCCGACTTGCAACGCGATCGCGCAGCCGACCTCCTGGGCGGTCTGGAGGGTTCTGGCGACTTTTGCATCACGTGGAGCACCGCTCCTGACGAGAACGCGTTGCTCACCCTTGAGGCGAAGAACACGGACGAGGCCGCAGCTCTCCTCCTTCACATCGAAGGCGCGCACGACCTCGAGATCGTCCCGGCATCTTTGGAGGATGCCTTCAGCACCCTGACCTCCTGAGGCGATCCGCTCTTCTCCCCCCTTTTCGGAACGCCCTCTCCCCGAACAAGAGGAGCCCGTGGCGAAGCCGTCTCCGCAGCTATGGACGACCTCCCCTCCTCCTACAAGCAGAGCCCGTTCCCCTGATCCCCGTCCTTGTGAAATCCCACAGAAGGGAATACCCCATGATCGTCGCCGCGAATACGCCTTCCTCCTCCGCCCTCGACGAATCTCTCGTCGAACGCGCACCCGGCTCGGGATGGAGAGGTTTCCCGGTCCAACTCTGGTTCTCCTTCTGGAAACTGTTCACGAATCCCTTCTCACTGGGCTTTGCGATCGGGCTTCCCGTGTTCATGTACCTGATCTTCGGCACGAGTTCGGAGGCTCAGGAGCAATGGGTCGTGAACTCGAATGTCTCGGCGATCGTCTTAGTGAACATGGCGGTGTACGGGACGATCATGACGGCCTCTTCAATGGGGACGAATGTCGCACTAGAACGCACCAGTGGAATCACCCGCCTCTACGCGCTCACGCCGATCTCCTCTGGCGCGCTCATCGCAGCACGTGTGATCGCGTCGATGCTGGTCTCGCTCATCGTCACGGGGATCGTCTTCTGCGTGGGCGCAGCAAGCGGTGCGCGGATGGAGAGCGCCACGTGGGCGAGTACCCTCGGCTTAATAGTCGCCGTGACCGCGCTGCCGATCGCCCTCGGCCTGGCCTGCGCCTTCGGAGTCCGCTCCGACGGCGCCTTCGCCCTCACCAGCGCATTCACCGTCACCGGTTCCTTCGCCGCAGGCATGTTCATCCCCTTGGAGCAAATGGGGGGCTTCTGGCAGAGCCTCGCACCCTACACGCCCTTCTACGGGCTCGTCTCCATGGTGCAGACACCCTTATTCGGTTGGGATTCCTTCGAATGGGGTTGGCTCGGCAACTACCTTTTCTGGATGATCACCTTCCTCGCCCTTTCAGTATGGGCGCAAAGGCACGACACCGGCAGGTGATCGGGCATGAGAGGCAAAGCCAAGAGACTCGTTCCCGCCCTCGGATCAACCGCCCTCAGAGCACTTGTACTCGGGTAGTGTCATTTCGGTAAGGAGGCACGTGATGATCGCACTGCCCACAGCATCTGAAGGGGAACGCCGCTGGCTCGGACTGCCGATCCGCACACTCATTTCACTAGCCTGGGCCCTGCCGTTCCTCGCGTTCCTCGCATTCCCGATCGCCTCGGCCCTCGACATGGGCCTAGATCATCCGATCGCACGCGCGTTCTTCATCGAAGTGATCGCCCTCGCCTTCGTGTACTCCGCTTCCTGGGTGGTGAATGAGTCGGGACCTGCGAATGACTCCGGCAAGTGGGTCTTCCTCGCCTTCATCTTCGTGATCCTCGCCCTCCAGATCGCCATGTTCATCACCGCGACGAACGCGGGCGGCGGGGGCGGGGTCTACATGCTCTCCTACGTGCTCTCGCCGATTGCGCTCCAAGCACCGAAACGCTGGGTGGCCCCCGGAATCGCTCTCGTTGTGGCCCTCGGAGCTCTTGAATTGCTTTTCAGTCCGGTATTGGACTTCTTCCCTATCATCAGTGTCACGATCACGACCCTCGTGTGCGTCTTCGCTCGTCTCATGATCGACCACGATCGCACGAAAGAGGTTGCAATGGTGCAGAACCTCGCTCTCTCACGCGAACGGGAGCGCACCCGCATCAGCGCCGATCTGCACGATATTCTCGGTCAGACTCTCACTGGGATCACCGTGAAAGCGGACCTCGCGGGACGTCTCCTCGACGGGGGACGAATTGACGAGGCCCGCGCCCAGATCGACGACCTCACCGAGATGTCGCGCACAGCCCTCGCCGATGTGCGCGATGTCGTCGCCGCGAATCGGACGCTCCTGCCTGAGACGGAGATCGAATCCGCGCGCGCCATCCTCGATGCTGCGGGAATTCGACTGAATGTCGTTCATGAAGGCGATCCCGCCCCTGGAACGCCCTCATCTCTCGTCGCGCATGTCATTCGGGAGGGCTGTATCAACGCCTTCCGTCATTCGGATGCAAAAACCGTGACGATCACGGTGCGCGAGGACAGCGTGACGGTGACGAACGACGGGGCGAAAAGGCAGGCCTTGCGGCTCGGTGATCCTCTTCACCGCAGCTCGGACCAGCTCGGCCGGGCCGACGGCTCAGGGCTTGAGGGGCTGCGCGATCGCGTCGGATCGCGCGGGAGCCTCCTGTGGGGGCGCGAGGCTGATCTGTGGACGCTCGAGCTGCGATTCGGAGGCATCGAATGAGCCTGAGGATCCTTGTCGTCGACGATCAAAAGATGGTGCGCGGTGCCCTCGCGGCCCTGCTCTCATTGGAGCCGGACATCGAGGTGTGCGGACAGGCCGGTAATGGTCGCGAAGCCCTGGAAGTCCTCGGGGGCATGGCATGCTCCCAAGATTCGGCGCCTGCGGGCGCGCCTTGCACCCGCCCCGTCGACGTGGTCCTTCTGGATGTCGAAATGCCCGTCATGGACGGCATCGCGGCCTGTGAAGCGATTCGCACGAAATTCCCCGGGACTCGTGTCCTCATGCTCACGACCTTTGGCCGTCCCGGTTATGTCCAGCGCTCCCTCGATGCGGGGGCGAGCGGCTTCATCGTGAAGGACGCCCCCTCCGAACAGCTCGCCGAGGCGGTTCGTCGTGTCAATGCTGGCCACAGGGTCATTGATCCGACTCTTGCCGTGGAGACCCTCTCGCTCGGCGTTTCACCATTGACGGAACGCGAAGCCGAGGTCCTTCGTTGTGTCGCCGAGGGCGGGACCCTCGCGGATATCGCTTCCGAACTCGGCTTATCACAAGGAACGGTCCGCAATCACGTCTCATCGGCGATGTTGAAGACGAATGCCCGTACACGGGCGCAGGCCCTTCGCCTCGCGACTGAGAAGGGATGGCTCTGAGCCCCTTGCCCGCGCCGGAGTTGTTCGCGCCCAGCCCGCAGCCTTTTCGTCTTCCGTTCCCTTCGTCGGGAAAGCCCTCAGGCTCACTCGCAGGTGGCGAGGGCGCGTGCGAGGGCCGTGCGCTCCGCCTGCGTGACCGACAGGCCCCACTTCGATTTCACGGCAACCTGGAGTCTCGCGTACTCGCAGTGAAAAGCGGAGTTCGGGGGCATCCACTCATCCGCTGAGGCCGCCCCCTTGTCCTGATTCGTCTTCCCGTCAACGGCGAGGAGGTTGAGCGGATCATTCGCGAAGCTCTGCCTCGAGGCGGCATCCCACTGCCAGGCGCCCGATCTCCAGGCGTCCCCAAGCGCGACCACGTGGTCGATCTGAACAAGCGAGGAGGTGTTCTGCCCTCGTTGGAACTCGATCATCTGTCCCGTGTAGGGCTCGGCCAGACTCCCCTTGAGGACAACGCAATCGTGCGTCCCCTCTTTGAAACTCGGTCTGGCGAGGTCGCGCGCGAGAATGTCATTCCTCGTGTCGCAGCCATTGTGGTCCTCATCCGCCCAAGCCGGGCCGAATTCGGAACGATCATATTTCGGCGCTCCGCCCCGCTCGGATTCGCGGACGCTGAGGGCTTTGAGTTCATTCATCTCCGGTGAATCAGGCAGTCCCTCCAGCGGATCTGCGGACGAAGACCAGAAAAACCCATCTCCCCAAGGAAATTCCAATCCCCAGTGCTCAACAGCTCCCCGGGCGGCGTTCGAAGCCCATGTGCCCAGAGGCGCGACGAAGACGGATAGGAGGACCATCCCGGCGATCACAGCGATGATCCAGTCCCCAAGAGTAGGTTTTCGCCCCTTGCGCCGCCTCATTCCTCTTCTCCTTCCGAGTACTCGACGTGCACTCTCGGCTCTGTGTTCCCTCATGCTTCCCCTCCGCAGCCCGAAGATTCAGCGGAGGGGAAACATTCGCCCTGCGGAGGCATATTGTCCTCCAAGGCATAGGCATCTGCGGCTCCGCCCTCGTCCCCTTGTGGAGAACGAGGGCGGGAGGGGCGAAGAAACAACCAGAGGGACCAGAAACAACCAGAGGGAGAAGCAACAGCGGGGCTACCGGTGGCGAGCGGATCGCGCATTACGAAGAGCACAGCCTCAGCGCCTCCGCTCGCTCCGAAAAGCGACAGCGCGCCCAGGCCTCTTACTTCGACGTGTTCTCCAAGGCTTCCTTCACGAAGAACAAGGCAATGACAATGATCGTCAGGACCGTCATCGAGATCAGCTGCGCGCGGGCCGCCGGATCCCAAGCCATCAGGCCCGCCACACCAACAAGGGCGAGAAGGACGAGGCGCGGCAGCCATGGCCAGCCCGGAGCACGAAGAGAAATCGCCCCCTTCTCCTCAAGGAGCGGGTGGAGTCGGACTTGGGCAATGAGGATGAACACCCAAATGATGAGGAGGACCATGCCGATCGCGTTCAAGAGGATGCCAAGAAGGGTCTCCGGCAAGAACCAGTTCAAAGCCACGGAAACGAGAGCCAAAGCGATAGAGGTCGCGACCGCGCGCCTCGGGGTTCGACCCAAAGCGATATCGCCCTTGTCACCACTATGCGCAACCTGGTCGAAAATCTCCTCAGCATGGTCCACAGCAGCTCCCGCCTCAACACGGCGCCCCAAGGAGCCCGCGTTCTTGCCGAGCAGCCAGCGCATGCCCATTCCTCGTGCGGACAATGAATAGGCCATGCGACTCGAAGCGTAAACATTCGCGGAGAACGCGGAAATGAGCGCGATGAAGACGACGGCCTCCATGATGCGCCCGACGGCGGGCACGCCCGCCATATTGAGCAGCGCAGCGAAAGGACTCGTCCGCATCTCCTCCGAATCCCAGGGGAGCAGGCAGATCAGGAGAATGACCGAGCCGACGTAGAACACGAGGATTCGCCCGATCACGGAGCGGATCGCCGCGGACATCGCCGACTTCGCGTCCTCGGCCTCGGCCGCCGCGATCGTGACGATCTCAATCCCACCGAAAGAGGTGATGATCGCGAGCAAGCCGATTGCGATCCCCGCGAAACCCTTCGGCGCTAAACCGCCGTGGCCCGTGATCATATGACCGACCGGCTCGGTGCGCCCAGGGATGAGCCCGAAGACGAGGGCGATGCCGATAATGAGGAAGAGGATGATCGCGACGACTTTAATTCCTGCGAGCCAGGCCTCGACTTCGCCGAAATCTCGGGCGGCCATGAGGTTCACGCCGCCAAGGACGATCACGATCGCGAGGGCGACCGTCCATTGGGGGATAGAGGGGAACCATTGGACGAAGATTCCCGCAGCGCCGGTGAGCTCCATGCCGAGAACCATGATGAGCATCGCCCAATACAGCCAGCCGGATGCGAATCCCGCCCAGCGGCCGATCCCGACTTCCGCGTAGGTGGAGAAGGAGCCCGTTGAGGGCAGAGCCGAGGCGAGTTCGGACAGGGCGAACATGACGGACACGGCGATGAGGGCCGCGAGCGCGTAGGACACGAGAACAGCTGGACCCGCTTCGCTGATCGCGACTCCCGTTCCGAGGAAGAAGCCGGCGCCGATCGCACTGCCGAGTGCCATCATCGACAAATGGCGTGTGCGGAATCGTTTCGGGGCTGTTGGGGAGGTGGGGGCTCCGGTTGCGCTATCCAGCGTCATTCCGGGCACGTTCTGACTCGTGGCCACCGTGCGCCTTTCCTGGGGCGGTTCGCCCTGGTTGGGGACGCTCACAAGGGGTTTTCCGCGATGAGCGTCGGATCGTCGTTATCTACCTTGCCCACGCGGGGCGAAACGATCCTAGGGCGCAGCATAGGGTCGGGGACGGCACCAATCATTTCGTGGACGCATCCTGGCTCCTTGAGGGCGGGGTCAAGCCACTCGTTCCACATGTCAGGGGGCAAGATCAGCGGCATTCGATCATGGATCCGCCCGAGTTCATCGGGGGCTGCGCGAGTGAGGATCGCGAAAGTGAGGAGCCAGGCGTCCTCCTCGCCCAAGGGAACCAGGGGGTTACGCCAGGCTTCATAAATACCGGCGAAAGCAAGGAGGGGATCGGAGGGGCTGGCGGAAAGGAAGTAGGGGATCTTTGTGTTCGTCTTGGGGTGCTGATGCCACTCGAAGTAGCCGTTAGCTGGGACGATGCAGCGTCTTCTTGCCGCGGATGCACGGAAGATCGGCTTATCGAGGAGCGTTTCGGCGCGGGCGTTGATCATGGGGCGAGAAGGGGTCTTCGCCCAGCGTGGCACGAAACCCCACTGGAGGAAGCGTCCTTTTCTCAGGAGTCGTTTCCGGATGCTTCCGGTGGCATCGGGGATGTCGACGAAGCGTTCAAGAACGACTCGGGCTTTCTGGCTCGGGGCCAGGTTGTAGCGGGGCCGTTCTGCGCCCCCTTCGAGGAGATCCAGATCGAATGCTGAGACGATTTCCTCGTCCTGGGCGAATTGGGCGAATCGACCGCACATCACGCTGAGGGGGAATCGTCACTCGGTGCTGACGTTTCATCAGCCGAGGAGGGAAGGTCCTCATTGTTGATCTGACCCGGGCTTGGGCAGGCGTCGTGGATCACGAGCCTTCGCCCAGACGAGGAGCGTTCCCCCAAGAGAAAGCGCAACTGGGAAGAGGTGAAGCTCAGTTCCCATTCACCCACCTGCGGGAGTTGCCAGCCTCGCCAATGGGACAGAACCGTGAAACTCGAGCCGACGAGTGTTGCGAAGAGCATGCCAATCGTGCCCAGGCCGCGCAGCTCGAAGAGGACCATGATCGCCGAGGAGACGAGCGCAGGCGTCGCATAGAGGTTGTTGCCACCAAACACCTGCGGGATATTGCCGGCCGAAATGTCTCGGATCGCTCCTCCACCGACTGCGGTGATGACGCCGAGCATGATCGCAGGCAAAATCCCAAAACCGGCCTGGAGGGTTTTCAGTGTTCCCGTAGCAGCCCAGCATCCGAGGACGATCCCGTCCATGATGACCAGGGCGATGCGCCAGGGCCTCGAGTCCAGTTTCCACAGCATGGCGATTCCAGCGCCGACGAGGGCGGTACCCAGGTAGTGGGGGTCGGTGAGTGCTGCTGGCGGGCCGGATTGTAAGAGCACATCTCTGAGTATCCCGCCCGCGAGTGCGGACATGATTGCGAGTACCGCGAAGCCGACCGCGTCGAAGTGTTTCGTTCGAGCGAGGCGCCCGCCGATGATGCCGTTGAGGAGTACACCGATGAGGTCGATCGCACGGAACAGGTCTGGAAGCGCGTGGTTGAGGGCATCGAGCACAGGATCATTGTCCGATACCACCGGGTCCCGGCGCATCCGCCCCTGCGCGGCACCTCAGGCGACACGCACCCTTTACGCGAGTGCTACTCCGAAAAGAGACCCCAAAGCGTAGGTGAGCGCGGCGGCTCCAAAACCGATGAAGAGCTGACGGAATGCGCGCGGCGTCGGCGGCTGGCCGGACAGGACTCCAACGACCCCGCCCGTCCCCAAAAGCGCAAGACCCACGATTCCTGTGGCCATCGCGGCGGCGAGGCCGACGGGCACGAGGCCGATCAGAGTGAGGAGATAGGGGATCAGCGGGAGGAGAGCCCCAATCGCAAAGAAGCAGAAAGAAGATGCGGCTGCATGCCAGGGCGTGCCGATCTGCTCTCCGGCCCCCGCCTGAGTGGTGTTCCCGCCCTCGAGCGCCGCGCGAACGGCGATCTGCCCTGTTTCTGAGAGCGCGGGGCGTGAGATCTGGCGGAAGACCTTTTCGGCGTGAGCATCCGCTTCCTCGGGACTCTCACCCCGGGCGCGGAACACGAGAGCCAATTCATTCGCATTCACGTCGAGGTCGGGCACTGCCTGGTGTGCTTCAGGGTCTGGGATGGAGGCGTCGAGGAGTTCTCGCTGACTCTTCACCGACACCCATTCCCCGGCGGCCATCGACAAAGCGCCGGACAGCAGGCCGGCGACACCGGTCGCGAGGACGAGGCGCGGGGCCATTCCAGTGGCGGCAACTCCCATTACGAGAGCGAGGTTCGATACCAAGCCGTCGTTCGCTCCGAACACCGCAGCACGGAAGGTGCCCGCGAGTGCTTCGCGTGAGCGGGCTGTGAGGCCGCGGATCACTTCCCCGTGAATGTGTTCGTCGGCGGCCATTTGTGCGGTCGCGTCGGCGTCAAGGTCGTAGGTGGTGCGTTGCTCTGCGCGCTGCGCCATCGCGAGGATGAAGATCGTGCCGAACATCTGCGCCAGCCACGCGGACAAGCGGGTTCGCATGGGTGGGCGGGGCGCGGGCAGGGCTCGTTCTTGGAGGAGGGCGAGCCAGTACTCCTCGTGGCGGCGCTCGGCGTCGGCAAGTTGGAGGAGGACTTCACGTTCCCAGCCGGTTCGGCGTTCCGCGAGCGCTCGATAGGTGCGGGCCTCCATCCGTTCTTCAGCGAGGTGTCGGCGCCAGCGGCGAATCTGCTGGCGAGTCGGCTCCGAGCGGGGGGCAGAAGCCGAATCGGAGGAAACTCCTTGAGCGGTATTGCCCTCGTGTCCGGACGGAGAGGAGGCAGTGGAAGGAGGTGTTGGGATCGTCATGCGCTCAGCGGCTGTTTGGGCCCTCGTCCTCGAAGCGGAGATCGACCTCACGAGGGGTGGCGGGCGCGCCGAAGAGGCGTTCCTTTACCGCGTCCGCGACCTTGTCGGTGACGCGCTCACCCTGGGCGCGAACAATGTTGGAGACTTTCTCACCGGCGCTGTCCAGAGGCTTGGCGACCACGGGGAAACGACGAATCTTCGAAGCGGCGAGGCGGATTCTTTCGTATTGTTCGCGGCCCGCGCGAGTGCCGAACACGTATCCGGCGCCCAGTCCAAGAAGCAGTCCGAACTTGGTTCCCATGAGTTCTCCTCGTCATATCTGTAGCGGGGCGACGCCCAATCGTCGCCCATGCACGGGGCGTGAATCCGCTTTAAGCCTAGCGGCCTTGGCGCCGCTCTTCGATCCCGCAGTGCTCGGTTCTTCACCGCCTGGGCTTTAGCCCTGGTCCCAGGTGTTTCGACCCTCCCGGAGGCTACGAGGAGCGGGCGGTGCAGGTTACTGATGTGCGCTGAGCGAGAAACCTCTTTGCCTCGTCGAAAGTGACCGCTACCGTAAAAGGATGGTTGAAACGAG